>QFCE01002637.1_pt1 | contig 293972 bp, 259 predicted proteins | sample 5346091 | NCBI WGS metagenome assembly QFCE01 (sample SAMN09062252, study PRJNA434731) | Human gut metagenome, whole genome shotgun sequencing project. | isolation source: stool timepoint A chromium assembly | host: Homo sapiens | collected 2015 | reverse complement strand
CGCCTGTCTCTCTTTATAATTAAAAGTTAGTATTGATAAAAATATTTATACTGATTTGATACATGAATGTAGAGCAGGAGGAAATTATGCAGAAGTATGGCGTAAACGAATTAAGAAGAATGTTTCTTGAGTTCTTTGAAAGCAAGGGACATCTGGCAATGAAAAGTTTCTCATTAGTGCCTCATAACGATAAGAGTCTGTTACTGATCAACTCTGGTATGGCACCATTGAAACCATATTTTACAGGACAGGAGATACCGCCGAGAAGACGTGTTACCACCTGTCAGAAATGTATCCGTACAGGAGATATCGAGAACGTAGGAAAGACAGCAAGACATGGTACATTTTTCGAAATGCTTGGTAACTTCTCATTTGGAGACTATTTTAAAGACGAAGCAATTCACTGGACATGGGAATTTCTTACAGAAGTAGTAGGACTGGATCCAGATAGATTATATCCATCCATTTACCAGGATGACGATGAGGCCTTCGAGATCTGGAATAAAGAGATTGGAATCCCGGCAGAGAGAATCTTCCGTTTTGGAAAGGAAGATAACTTCTGGGAGCATGGAGCAGGACCTTGCGGACCATGTTCAGAAGTATATTATGACCGTGGGGAAAAATACGGATGTGGACAGCCTGGATGTACCGTCGGATGTGAATGTGACCGTTATATGGAGATCTGGAACAACGTATTTACACAGTTTGACAATGACGGACATAACAACTATACAGAATTAGAGCAGAAGAACATTGATACAGGTATGGGACTGGAACGTCTGGCATGTATCGTGCAGGATGTAGATTCTATGTTCGACATCGATACATTAAAGGCTTTAAGAGACCATGTATGTAACATGGCAGGTGTGGAATATCAGGAAGATGATAACACAGATACTTCAATCCGAGTACTGACAGACCACATCCGTTCAGTAACATTTATGATCTCAGACGGTATCCTTCCATCAAACAGCGGACGTGGATATGTATTGAGACGTCTTCTCCGCCGTGCATGCCGTCATGGAAGACTTCTTGGAATCAAGGGAGCATTCCTTGTAGAACTTGCACAGACTGTCATTGACGGATCGAAAGATGGATATCCGGAACTGGAAGAAAAGAAAGACTTTATCTTTAACGTAATCGCTAAAGAAGAAACTCAGTTCAACAAGACAATTGACCAGGGACTTTCTATTCTTGCAGACATGGAAGAAGAGATGAAGAAGAATGGTGAGACCGTTCTCTCTGGAAAGAACGCATTTAAGCTTTATGATACTTATGGATTCCCGATCGATCTGACAAGTGAGATTCTGGAAGAAAAGGGTCTGACTTATGACGAAAAAGGATTCGAAGAAGCACAGAAAGAACAGCGTGCAAAATCCGAAGGAACATTCGGTACACACAACTACAGTGGTAAAGATGCCAGTGTATATGATGAGCTGGATGCAGAATTATCTTCTGAGTTCGTCGGATATGATCAGTTAGAGGTTGAATCTGATGTGACAGCTATGACAAGCGAGACAGAAGTTGTAGATGCACTGACAGACGGAGATAAGGGTACGATCATCGTTGCCAAGACTCCATTCTATGCAACAATGGGTGGACAGGAAGCCGATAAAGGTATCATCTGTACCGAAGACGGTGAATTTGTCGTAGAAGATGTTGTGAAGCTTGCAGGCGGCAAATTCGGCCATGTAGGCCAGGTTACAAAGGGTATGATCAAAGTCGGCGACAAGGTGACTCTGAAGGTTGACAAAGAGAACCGTGCACTTGCTGAGAACAACCACAGTGCAACCCATCTGCTTCAGAAAGCTCTCCGTATGGTACTTGGCAATCACGTAGAGCAGGCAGGATCTCTGAATAATGCACAGAGACTGCGTTTCGACTTTACACATTTCTCTGCCATGACAGCAGAAGAACTGCAGAAGGTTGAAGATATCGTAAATGAGAAGATCCGTGAGAATCTTCCGGTTGTAATTAAAAATATGCCGATCGAAGAGGCTAAGAAGACGGGAGCTGCAGCTCTGTTCGGAGAAAAATACGGAGACATTGTACGTGTTGTAAGTATGGGTGATTTCTCTATCGAATTCTGTGGTGGTACACATGTAAAGAATACAGGAAACATCATGGCATTCAAGATCCTGTCCGAGACAGGTGTGGCTGCCGGAGTACGCCGTATTGAAGCCTTGACATCCAAAGGACTTCTGGATTACTACAGCGCTCAGGAGAAGAAGCTTCATGAGACTGCAAAATTACTGAAAGCAACACCGGAAAACATCGAAGAGAAGGTTTCTCATCTGATGAATGAAAATAAGGCATTAAAGGGCGAAGTAGAGAGCCTGAAGAGCAAACTTGCAAAAGATGCCATGGGTGATGTAATGAACCAGGTAGAAGAAGTAAAAGGTGTGAAATTCCTTGCTACAAGCCTGGAAGGTGTAGATATGAACGGCCTTCGTGATCTTGGAGACCAGTTAAAAGAGAAGCTGGGCGAAGGTGTGATCCTGCTTGCTTCTGTTAATGATGGTAAAGTAAGCCTGATGGCTACCGCTACAGACGGAGCTATGAAACAGGGAGCTCATGCAGGTAACCTGATCAAAGCAGTTGCAAAATTAGTTGGCGGCGGTGGCGGCGGACGTCCGAATATGGCGCAGGCCGGCGGTAAGAATCCGGCAGGTGTAGAGGATGCTCTGAAGGCTGCAAAAGAAGCATTAGAAGGACAGCTTGCATAAAATTTTACTGTCAATTCGCGAAATTTTGCAATTTTTTCCAAAGTGGAAGAAAGTTGTTGACGTGAGAAAAAAATATGTTATAATCATATGTAGTGCAATAAAAATACCCGAACAGTCGTATGATGCACAATATAGGACTGGAGGGGAGGTTAGGTGTGAGTCTATGTCAAATGTAATCGTTAAAGAAAACGAATCGTTAGATAGCGCTTTACGCAGATTCAAAAGAAACTGTGCAAAGGCTGGTATTCAGCAGGAAATTCGTAAAAGAGAACATTACGAAAAACCAAGCGTAAGACGCAAAAAGAAATCTGAAGCTGCTAGAAAACGTAAGTATAACTAATATGTGCAGAAATAGAGTGTCGTATGACACTCTATTTTTTATACTTTAGTATGCGATAGAACCTGCCAGTGACAGGTTCTACGTGTGCCTTAGCATGCTGGAAAGCCTCCGGTGGCACACTTTAGCGAAGCAGTCTGGAAAAATATTTTCGAAAAATTTTCAAAAAACATATTGACGTTTTCAAAACACAGGTATATACTGTGAATCGTTGAAAGGCAAAGGCGCCATACCCGTTAGGGTGTGGTGCCTTTTTTCGTTCTATTGATAGAGTGATAAAAGGATAGGAAGACGAACGAGATCATAATTATTCAACAAATTTTTAGGATGGATGAAAGTGAGGAGTTTTATTATGAGATTAAAGGATACGGGACTTACAGCACAAGAACTGAAGGACATGGTTAATAAGTATATGGTGGAGACTTATGAGAGATATGATTTCATCGCAGAGAGAGCAGAAGGCATGTATCTGTACGATGAAGAAGGAAATGCATATCTGGATTTCTACGGTGGGGTTGCCGTTAACAGCTGTGGTAACAGAAATCCAAAAGTCATTGCAGCAATCAAGGATCAGTTAGATGATATCATGCATACATTCAACTATCCATACACCATTCCACAGGCATTACTGGCTAAGAAGATCTGTGATACGATCGGAATGGATAAGATCTTTTATCAGAACTCCGGAACTGAAGCAAATGAGTGTATGATCAAGATGGCAAGAAAATATGGTGTAGATAATTTCGGACCGGAAAGATATCACATCATTACAGCAAAACATGGTTTCCATGGAAGAACTTACGGAGCAATGTCTGCAACAGGCCAGCCGGACAATGCAATTCAGATGGGATTCAAACCAATGCTTCCTGGATTCGATTATGCAGAATATAATAACCTTGAAGATTTCAAATCAAAGGTAACAGAGAATACAATCGCAATCATGATTGAGCCTGTACAGGGCGAAGGCGGTGTTCATCCTGCAACACAGGAATTCATCGAAGGACTTCGTAAATTATGTGACGAGAAAGATATGTTACTTCTGTTTGATGAAGTTCAGACAGGATGGGGACGTACCGGAGCACCGATGGCTTACATGGGATATGGTGTAAAACCAGACGCAGTATCTATGGCAAAAGCAGTCGGAGGCGGAATGCCGTTAGCAGCATGCTGTGCAACTGAAAAAGTAGCAAAAGCATTTACAGCAGGAACACATGGCTCTACATATGGCGGACACTGTGTAACATGTGCAGCAGGTCTTGCATCAGTAACAGAGATTCTTGATAACAACTTAAGTGAAAATGCAAAAGAAATGGGAGAATACATGAAACAGGAACTTGCAAAACTCCCACATGTAAAAGAAGCAAGAGGACGTGGACTTCTGGTTGGATGCGAATATGATATTCCAATCGCAGTAGAAGTAAAACACGGATGCCTGAACAGAATGGCACTGATCACAGCCATCGGAGACAGCGTAAACCGTATGATTCCACCACTTATCGTAACAAAGAAACAGATCGATGAGCTGATGCTGATCATGAGAGCGTCTATCGAAGATGCTGCCGCAAAATACGTAAGCAAGTAAGCGTAAATAAATATAAGAAGATACAGAAATACAAATGATTCAGACGTTACCACAATTTTGATTCATAGAACTACCTTCAAAAAGAGGCTGCCGGCGATTTTGCCGGCAGCCTCTTACGCATACCAAAGTATACAAGAAAATCTGCCAGTGGCAGGTTTTGCAGATTAAGTTTCTTCTTCATCAGGAACAGGCTCAGAGACCTCTGTATCTCCGGTGTATTCAATGTCCGGAAGCAGTTCAAAATAAAAGTCCTGATATTCTTTTGAAAGAGCCTGAATGATCTCTTTCTGCACGGATTTGAACTTGGAAATAGAGATCATATCACGGTTCATGGTGATATACACGCTGATCCATAATTTCCGTCCGGTACGCAGGATATCATAATATAATTTTGTGTCCCCGTATGTGGCAAGAATCGGAGATACGATATCTTTGATCTCCTGAACCGTTTCTTCCTCCGGAGGGAGTAAGAACAGGTCCCGAAGTCCCGTGATCACGGTTTTTATCGGAACCGGAAGCATAAAAAGGGACAGGATGATCGCCAGTATCGGGTCGAGATAAGGAATCAAAGGCTGGAACCATTCTCCGGTTATGATCTGCGGCAGAAAGAATGCGATGCACATACCAAACGATGCGACAGAGTCGATCTGCCATTCCTGGATCTCCATGATCACGATCGGTGAAGTCAGTTTACTGTTCATCCTGCGAAGCAGGAAGATCACAGCAATACTGACTAAGGTGGCACTCATTTCAAAATACGCAACCATGGAAAAGTTGACATGTTGGCCGCCGTGGAAGATGATCTGGATGTTGTTAATGATCAGTCCGACGGTAACAGCAATCATGATCGCACCTTTTACAACAACAAATAAGGATTCAATCTGCTGGTAACCAAATGGGTGGCTTTCGCTGGACGGCTTGTACATCAGCGGAACCAGTGAAAGTGACACGAATACCATCAGAATCTCGACGCCGTCATAGACACTGTCCAGAAGGACGGCCTGCGACCTTGTGATGACCGCCATAACGATCTCCAGGATTACGAAAATCGTACTTCCTGTGATGGAGATACGGAGTGCGGATTTTTCGTATTTCTGTTTACTCCGGCTAGAATGCATAATGTATCTTCTCCTTTGGCAAAATGGAATCAAGTTCATGGTAGAGTCGTGCGATCGGAAGGCCGACTACATTATTATAATCACCTTCGATCCCTTTTACGTGGATGGCAAATGCGCCCTGGATGCCGTAAGCGCCGGCTTTGTCAAGAGAATCACCGCTGTCAACATAAGCATGAAGATCCTCTTTTGTGACCGGATAAAAGGTGACATCCGTTTTTTCGTAGAATGTATGTAAGATCTGCTGCCCACGGATACACCCTGCAAATGTAACTCCGGTATAGACCTGATGTGTGCGGTCTGCGAGCATGGAAAGCATATCAAAGGCTTCTTCGTTATCTGCCGGTTTCCCAAGAATCTCACTGCGATAAGACACAATGGTGTCGGCACCGATGACGATACAGTCTTCACCCTGATATGCGGGATTGTCTTTTATCTTTGATTCATATACATCAAGAGCTTTCTGGTGCGCCAGTTCCATCACGACATCGGACGGAATATCTTTGGTGATCTTTTCATCGACTGCAGACGGGATTACGTCGAATGTGAATCCTGCCTGGGTAAGCAGCTCCTGCCGTCTGGGAGAAGCTGATGCTAATACGTATTTCATGTCTTTTTTCTCCTTTATGACCTTTTGAAAATATATAAAATACCAACTATAGTATAACATAGAATGAAAAAAAACAGAAATTCATAACGGATAAAATTGTAATGTAAAAATTGCAATCACTGTGCAGATTCGATATAATGTTAACAAGTATAAATATCGGAAACGGAGGTTTATTGTTATGTATATCAGTGAAATAAGAACGAAAGCACCGGCAGACGAAAGAATGCCGTTAGAGCGGAAATTCTACGATACATTGGAAAAATTAAAAATACCATATGAACAGGTGGATAATGATCCAGCATCTTCGATGGAAGAATGTGCAGAAGTGGATAAAGCGATCGGAACAGAGATCCGGAAGAATGTCTTCCTCTGTAACCAGAAGAAGACAACCTTCTTTTTGCTGGTAATGCCGGCAGACAAAGCATTTGACACTTCTTCATTCAGTAAAAAACTGGGCGTGTCCCATATGTCATTTGCGCCGCCGGAGAAGATGCTGGAACATCTTGGCACAACACCGGGATCAGCAAGTGTTGCAGGGCTTCTGACCGATGAAGATGATTATGTGCAGGTAATTATAGATAAGGAAGTTGCAGAGGCAGAATGGTTCGGCTGCAACCCGGGAATCAACACCAGCCATTTGAAATTTAAAACGAAAGATCTGCTTCAGAAGTATCTTCCGGCGATCCATCACAGAGCAAGAATTGTGGATCTGTAGAATCCAGAGAAGCGAATAAGAGAAGCAGATCTGCGGGAAAGAGAGAAGCGAATAAGAAAAGTAGATCTGCGAGAAAGAGAATAGTGAATAAGAAAGACAGATCTGTAAAGGATAGAATAGAGAATAAAAAGGAACAGTAACATTATAAATATGAAGACATCAGAAGATTTAAAACAGATACTGGAGCGCATTGATCACAGAGGATATCCGGCATATAAGGATACCAGAGGCGCATACCAGTTTGGAACATATATACTGGGGATTGATCATGTACAGGGAGATCCGTTTGCGGCACCGTCCAGGCTGCATATACAGGTGGCAGGAAGAGCGGCCCGGATTCCGGGAAATCTATATGACAGCAAATGTAAAAAGATGGCTGTGGCAGATTATCTGCTGCGGAATTTTGCAAAGCAACTGGAACGGTACTCGTTTCAGGCACACGGTTCCGGAAAAAGCGGGATCATCCAGGTGACACGATGTGGTCAGGAAGTGCTGGAACGTACGGCCTGTGAGATAGAGGAAAAGACAGGGAATATTATTGTCCGGTTTGAAGTCGGATTCCCGGCAAGAGGACGTACGATCCAGGCAGGAGAGCTGATTAAGATTCTGTATCAGTATCTGCCGGCGTGTGTGGAGAAAGCCCTGTATTATAAGAATATGGACCAGAATGCAGTGAAGCGGGCGGCAGAACTTGCCGTGGATCAGGAATATATCCGGGAACAGCTGAAAAAAGAGGGACTGATAGCATTTGTTGCTGACGGTTCGATTCTTCCGAGAGAATCGGGCGTTTCCCAGAGACCGATGAAGGATGCGGTGCCGTTTGTCTCGCCGGATTCTATGAAAGTTACGATGAAGCTTCCATATAAAGGGGTGCTCACCGGAATGGGAATACGAAAGGGAATCACTCTGGTTGTAGGTGGCGGCTATCATGGTAAATCAACGCTTTTGAAAGCACTGGAGAGTGGTGTATATCCTCATATCGCAGGAGATGGCAGGGAATATGTAGTCACAGATGATACTGCAATGAAGATCCGCGCAGAAGATGGCAGAAGCATCCGGCATACAGACATTTCCATGTTTATTAATGATCTGCCGAACGGAAAAGATACGTATGCGTTCGACACGGAAGATGCAAGCGGAAGTACGTCACAGGCGGCGAATGTGATAGAAAGTATGGAAGCAGGAACACAGGTATTTCTGATCGATGAAGATACGAGTGCAACGAATTTTATGGTGAGAGATGAGCTGATGCAGCAGGTGATCTGCCGTGACATGGAGCCGATTACACCGTTTATTGAGCGTGTGCGGGATCTTTATCAGGAATATGGAATATCGACGGTGCTGGTAGCGGGAAGCTCCGGAGCCTATTTCCAGATCGCGGATCAGATCATTCAGATGGATAAGTATGTTCCGAGAGAAATCACGGAACTGGCAAAGAAAGCGGCTTCAGACTATCCGGCATTGAAGTTTCCGGAAGAAAAGCCGGAACAGCCATCGTTTGACCGGAAGGTGCGTAAGAATCCGGGCATCCGCCAGAAAGGCAGGGTGAAATTAAAAACAATGGGATGCGATGCGGTCATGATCGGTCATGAGACGATTGATCTGCGGTATGTGGAACAGCTGGTGGACAGTGAGCAGTTAAATACACTGGGGCAGATCGTACGTTTCCTGGAAGAGGAGATATTTGATGGCAGGAAGACACTTGGACAGGCCATAGAACAGGTGGAGAACGTTCTGGATAAAAAAGGGCTTGCCGGTGTGTGCGAAGGAAATACCGTACCGGGAAATCTTGCAAGACCGCGTATACAGGAAATCTATGCCTGTATGAACCGTTACAGAAAGCTTGGAACAGACAGGAAAGAGAGGGGATAGAATATGAGAGTCATTGCAGGAAGTGCAAGAAGAACACAGTTAAAGACGTTGGAAGGCATGGATACCAGACCAACAACAGACAGGATCAAGGAGACATTATTTAACATGATCGCTCCATATCTGTACGACAGTATCTTTCTGGATCTGTTTGCCGGAAGCGGCGGGATCGGGATCGAAGCTCTGAGCAGAGGAGCAATGGAAGCGGTATTTGTAGAGAAGAATCCGAAAGCCATGGCGTGTGTCAAAGAGAACCTTCAGAAGACACATTTTGAAAGAAAAGGGATGACCATGCAGATGGATGTGATGACAGCACTCTATAAATTAGAAGGAGAAAAACAGTTTGATTATATTTTTATGGATCCACCGTATAATCATGAACTGGAAAAAAGTGTGCTGACTTATCTGGCAGAATCATCGCTGCTGGCAGAGGAAGGAATCATCATTGTAGAGGCTTCTAAAGAGACAGACTTTGATTATGCAGAAGATCTTGGATATAACATTATCAAAGAAAAAGAATATAAGACAAATAAGCATGTATTTTTGGAACCTGCGGGAAGGAAAGAAATATGTTAACAGGAATCTATCCGGGAAGCTTTGACCCGGTCACATACGGACATCTGGATATCATAAAACGTTCTGCTGAAATGGTAGATGAACTGGTAGTCGGAGTGCTGAATAATAAAGCAAAAACCCCGTTGTTTTCCGTAGAAGAACGTGTTAAAATGTTAGAGGAAGTAACGAAAGACATACCAAATGTTAAGATTATTCCATTTGAAGGATTATTGGTGGATTTTGCCCATAAGCTGAATGCGAAGATTGTAATAAGGGGACTTCGGGCAATCACTGATTTTGAATATGAATTACAGATGGCGCAGACCAATCATAAACTTGCGTCAGATGTGGAGACGATATTTCTGACCACGAATCTGCAGTATTCGTATTTGAGTTCTACCACGGTAAAAGAAGTGGCAGCCTTCGGAGGAGATATATCCCAGTTTGTGCCGGATTACATAGAGCAGAAAGTCTGGGGGCAAATGAAACATAAAAGGAGAGTGTAAATATTATGAGCAGCCGTATTGAGCAGATCATAGAGGAAATTGAAGAGTATATTGACAGTTGTAAATTCCAGCCGCTGTCGACAACAAAAATTATTGTAAATAAAGACCAGATGGATGAACTGTTAAGAGAACTTCGTATGAAGACACCGGATGAGATCAAGCGTTATCAGAAGATTATTGCGAACAAAGACGCAATTCTGGCTGATGCACAGGCAAAAGCAGACGGAATGATCCAGGAAGCACAGATTCAGACAAATGAGCTGGTAAGTGAACATGAGATCATGCAGCAGGCGTATGCGCAGGCAAATGAGATCGTAACTGCAGCAACTGCACAGGCACAGCAGATTCTGGATAATGCAACAAATGATGCAAACCAGATTCGTATCGGAGCCATTCATTATACAGATGATCTTCTTTCTCAGGCAGAGAGTGCAATCGGACGTACCTTGGATACGTATACATCGAAGTATGACAGTCTTGTAAATTCTCTTCAGGAATGTTATGACATGGTGCGTAACAACAGAGCAGAGCTGGATGTTCCGCCGGAGACAGAACAGAGTGTACAGTCGGAGTATCCACAGGATGAATATCCTGCAGACGAATATCCGCAGAATAATTATGAGCAGGATGCTTATGGACAGGATGATTATCTGGATGATGAGAATCAGTATCCGAATGATATGTCAGTTTCTGATTATGATATTCAGGAAGATGACACACTGGATTAAGGTACAATCAAATAGCATATATGTAAGCGGAGATAAGAAGACTGGTTACCAATGCGGTGGCCAGTTTTTCTGCTATATAGGGCAGGATTGGTAAGTGATTGCCGGAGATCATGGAATATGTCTGGGCAATACAGCACCAGCCGCCGAAAGAGGTAAGTGCAGCGCACAGAATAATCTTATGGGAGGTATACAGTGCGGATGACGCAAGCCGTCGGATTCCGGTGCTGATCTCCAGGCTGGAATACAGAAGAAGGGAGGCTGTATTGTCTGGAAGAGCAGACGCAAGCAGTTGAATCAGGACAGAGAACATCATCATATATCCACCGACCTTTGTGATGGATTCGAATGCATTCATGATACAACGGTCGAAGTAATTACCGGATAAATTTTCAGACTGTGAAGCAGTTGAAGAAGAAACCTGCATCATGTGTGAAAATGGATGGATATGGTCTTTTGCGCGGTAGAAAAGACGAAAGACAAAGCTCATCATAAGAGGCGTAAGTGTAAGAATAAGAAGAAACGGAATGGAAATAGAATCCTTTTTCAGATTCTGAATGACAACATAGCTTAAGATGAAAGCAGGGCTTGTATTGTTGCAGAAAGACAAAAGGTAAGAGGCTTCCGAACGCGAAATTTTCTGAGCGTCCAGAAGGTCGGAAGCTGTCTTGGCACCCATCGGATATCCGCATAAGAAGCCGGTGAGTACTGCAAATGTGCCATAATAAGAAGTGCCAAGGAGCGGACATAGAAACGGTGATGTGATGTGGCAGATCCAGTGAAGTGCAGGGGTGCGGATCAGAATATTGATCAGGACCATATAGGGAAGTAATGTGGGAAGGACATGCCGGAACCACAGGAGGAGTCCGTAACTGGCACCGGCAAAGACTGTCTGTGGAAATGATAGCATACATAAGAAAAAAATCAGTATCGGAATGGTAAGAAAATGACGTCTGGACATAGGAATCTCCCGGAGGACCTTGTTAATTCATTGTATGGATAAGGTTGATTTTTTATGAAGACTGTTAGATAATAGATAACAGTGTAATATAGAAGGAGTGTAGGAAAATGGCAGTATTAAATGAATTAGAACCGAAAGAAGTCTTCCGGTTTTTTGAAGAAATAAGTGCGATCCCGAGAGGAAGCCGCGATACAAAACGTATCAGTGATTATCTGGTGGCATTTGCAAAGGAAAGAGACTTAAAAGTGATTCAGGATGAAGTGAATAACGTGATCATATTCCAGCCTGGAACACCTGGATATGAAGAAAGTGAACCGGTGATCCTGCAGGGACATATGGATATGGTATGCGAAAAGACATCGGATTCCACACATGATTTTAAAAATGACGGACTGGAATTATATGTAGAAGATGGATTTTTAAAGGCGAAAGATACCACGCTTGGAGGAGATGACGGCGTTGCGGTTGCAATGGCGCTTGCACTGATGGACAGCGAAGATATTCCACATCCACCAATCGAAGCAGTATTTACTGTAGATGAAGAGCTTGGAATGGAAGGTGCCGAGGCTATCGATCTGTCAGTATTAAAAGGAAAGAAACTCATCAACCTGGATTCGGAAGAAGAGAAGACTCTGACGGTTGGATGTGCGGGCGGAGTCCGTTATCAGGGACTGATTCCGGTAGAAAAGGAGACTGCATCCGGAGAGGTGATCAAGATTACGATCCAGGGGCTTCTGGGCGGACATTCCGGCGAAGAAATCCACAGACAACGTGGTAATGCGAATAAGATGATGGCACGTCTGCTGTATCATATTGCAGGAGAGAAGAATTACCGTCTGAGCGAAATCTATGGCGGCTCGAAAGACAACGTTATTGCGATGGAAGCACACGCGTCTATCCTTGTAGAACCGGAAGACTGCGAAGAGATCCTTGCTATGATCCGGGACATGGAAAGTATATGGAATGCAGAATTCATGGGAGAAGAACCAGGCCTGACTGTAAAAACAGAAACTGAAAAAGTAGAAAATATAGTAGTGTTCTCAAAAGATACTACGCAAAAAGTGGTAGGATACCTGACGGCATGCCCGAATGGATTAAAAGAATACAGCCGTAAAGTAGCCGGCGCGACAGAGACCTCTTTAAATCTCGGTGTGGTATCTATGAAAGAAAATGGAGTGGAGGCAGCATTCCTGATCAGAAGTGCAGTAGACAGCAGAAAGCAGCAGGTGCTGGAAGAAGTAGAGGCTGTGACAAAAGCATTCGGAGGAAGCGGTTCGCTTTCCAGCGAATATCAGGCATGGCAGTACAAGCCACAGTCAGAACTCCGTCCGGTCATGGTAGAAGCATACAAAGAAGTTTATGGAAAAGAGCCGGAGATCTGCATTATCCACGGTGGACTGGAGTGTGGAATCTTCCTCGGAAAACGTCCGGATCTGGACTGCGTATCCTGCGGACCGGATGTTCTGGATATTCATTCTTATAATGAACGTCTGGATATTGCGTCTACGCAGAGAAGCTGGGAATTCCTGAAACTGGTACTTAAAAATTGTAAATAATAACGACGGAGGAGAAATATATGAATCTGCCAGCAGCATTTGAAGAAAAGATGCGTGCACTTCTCGGAGATGAATTTGACGAATATATTGCCTGTTATGAAGAACCAAGATATTATGGCATGCGAGTGAATACAGGCAAGATCTCGGTAGAAGAGTTTGAAAAGATATGTCCGTTTGAGATCAGAAAGATCCCGTGGATCGAAAATGGATTCTATTATGACGGGGACAAAGTGTCTCCTGCAAAGCATCCGTATTATTTTGCCGGCCTTTATTATCTTCAGGAGCCGAGTGCCATGACACCGGCGAACCGTCTTCCGGTAGAGCCGGGAGATAAGGTTCTGGATGTATGTGCGGCTCCGGGAGGAAAGGCGACAGAATTAGGAGCAAAATTACAGGGAGAAGGCGTGCTGATCGCCAACGATATCAGCAGTTCGAGAGCCAAGGGACTGCTTAAGAATATTGAGGTATTCGGAATCGGAAATGTTCTGGTGTTAAGTGAGGAACCAGGACGTCTGGAGAATTATTTTACGGAATATTTTGACAAGATCCTGATCGATGCACCATGTTCCGGAGAAGGAATGTTCCGAAAAGATAAAAAGATGGTAAAAGCATGGGAAGAACACGGACCGGAATTCTTCAGTAATCTGCAGAGAAATATCATCCTGCAGGCTGCAAGAATGTTAAAGCCGGGCGGTCTCATGCTGTATTCGACGTGTACATTTGATCCAAGTGAAAATGAGAGAATCATTGAACACCTGAAAAAAGAATATCCGGAATTCCATGTACTTCCGATGGAAAACTATGAGGGATTCTGCCCGGGAATACCGGAAGTGACAGAAGAAAAAGATGAAGAACTGAAAAAAACAGTCCGCATCTTCCCGCACAAGATGAAAGGGGAGGGACATTACGTTGCCCTTCTGCAAAAGGGAGAACCATTGCCGGCAAAAGAGCTGAAACCAAAGAAGAAATCAGGAAAAATCCCGGCAGATCTGGAAGAATTCATGAAACAGGTAACATGGAAACTGGATGGTTCCAGACTGGATATCCATGGAGAGCGCATTTACTATATGCCGGAAGGGCTTCCGGATGTGAGAGGAATCCGTTTCTTAAGAACCGGACTGCTGCTTGGAGAACTGAAGAAGAACCGTTTTGAACCGAGCCAGGCATTTGCTATGTGCCTGAAAAAAGATGAATATGCACAGATCATCGATCTTCCATGTGAAGATGAAAGAGTCAGACGTTATCTGAAAGGGGAGACGCTGGATGTAGATGATCTGATAGAGAGAAAGGCAAAAGGCTGGTATCTGGTCTGTGTAGACGGATTCCCGCTTGGATGGGGAAAGGTATCGAATGGTACGTTGAAGAACAAATATCTGCCGGGATGGAGGCTGTGTTAAGATGATGCGTCTGGATAAATATCTGGCAGAGATGGGGGTGGGTACCCGCCAGGAGGTAAAGAAGCAGATCCGTCAGGGGAAAGTTACCGTTAACGGGACGGTGGTAAAAGCAGCAGATACGAAGATTGATGAGACATGCGATGAAGTTACAATAGGCGGCCGTAACATTTCCTATGTGTCGTATGAATATTATATGCTGAACAAGCCGGGCGGCGTGGTATCGGCGACCGAGGACCGGAGAGATACTACGGTGATCGATCTGATCAAAGACAAGAAACGAAAGGATCTTTTCCCGGTCGGACGACTGGATAAAGATACGGAAGGCTTACTTCTGATCACGAATGACGGAGATCTGGCCCACCGTCTGCTGGCACCGAAAAAGCATGTGGATAAAGTCTATTATGCAAAAATAGATGGAATGGTTACAGAAGAGGATGTAAAGCGGTTCGCAGAAGGAATCGATATCGGTGCAGAGGAAGAAGAGATGACAAGACCTGCAAAACTTGACATTATGAAGAGCGCGGAAGAATCTGAGATCCGCCTTACGATCCATGAAGGAAAGTTCCATCAGGTGAAGCGGATGTTCCTTGCAGTGGGTAAAGAAGTTACTTATCTGAAGCGAGAACGCATGGGAACCCTGTGCCTGGATGAAAATCTGAAGCCCGGAGAATACCGGCTGCTGACAGAAGAGGAGATAGAGAATGTCAGAAAATAAATTTTTACCGATTTGCAAAAAGGATATGGAAGAACGGGGATGGGAACAGCTGGATTTTGTCTATATTTCCGGAGATGCTTATGTAGACCATCCGTCTTTCGGACATGCGATCATTACGAGACTTCTGGAAGCGCATGGATTTAAAGTCGGTATCATTGCGCAGCCGGACTGGAAAGATAAGAACAGCATTACGATCCTTGGAGAACCGAGACTGGGATTCCTTGTTTCTGCGGGAAATATGGATTCGATGGTGAATCATTATTCCGTGTCGAAAAAGCACCGCAGAACGGATGCTTATACGCCGGGAGGCGTGATGGGAAAGCGTCCGGATTACGCAGCGGTTGTATACAGTAACCTGATCCGTCAGGTATATAAGAAGACACCGATCATCCTCGGAGGGATCGAGGCAAGTCTCAGACGACTGGCACATTATGATTACTGGTCAGACAAATTAAAACGTTCGATCCTGCTGGATTCCGGTGCAGATCTGATATCTTATGGAATGGGAGAACATTCGATCATTGAGATCGCAGAAGCTCTGGACAGCGGTATTGCGGTCAGTGATATCACATTTATCGCTGGAACGGTTTATAAGACGAAGAGTCTGGACAGTGTCTATGACGCGGAGATTCTTCCGGGATACGAAGATATGAAGCAGGATAAGCTGGAGTATGCAAGAAGCTTTTATACACAGTACTGCAATACCGATCCATTTGCCGGGAAAAGGCTGGTAGAGCCATATAATGATCATCTGTATGTAGTACAGAATCCACCGGCACTTCCGCTTTCGGAAGGGGAAATGGACGATGTCTACGGACTGCCTTATATGCGGACCTACCATCCTTCTTATGAGAAGGACGGCGGCGTACCTGCAATCTCAGAAGTCAAGTTCAGTCTGATCAGCAACCGTGGCTGCTTTGGCGGCTGCAGCTTCTGTGCACTTACTTTCCATCAGGGAAGGATCATGCAGGTGAGAAGCCACGAGTCGCTGTTAGATGAGGCGAAGATGATTACGCAGGAAAAGGACTTCAAAGGCTATATCCACGACGTAGGAGGTCCGACGGCGAACTTCCGCCAGCCATCCTGCGAAAAACAGCTTACACGTGGCGTGTGTAAGAACCGCCAGTGCCTGTTCCCGAAGCCGTGTCCGAATCTGAAAGTAGATCACAGAGACTATATCAAACTTCTGAAAGAACTGCGTGACATTCCAAAAGTGAAGAAGGTATTCATCCGTTCGGGAATCCGGTTCGATTATGTTGTTGCGGATAAAAGTGATGCATTTCTGGAGGAACTCTGCCGTTATCATGTAAGCGGACAGTTAAAGGTTGCACCGGAGCATGTATCGGATGATGTTCTTACACTGATGGGAAAACCAGAGAACAGTGTATATCAGGAATTTGTGAAAAAGTACAATAAGATGAATCAGAAGATCCACAAAGATCAGTATCTTGTGCCGTATTTGATGTCTTCGCATCCGGGATCCAGAATGAAAGATGCGGTAGAACTTGCAGAGCATATCCGGGATCTTGGATATATGCCGGAACAGGTACAGGATTTCTATCCGACACCGTCAACGATCTCGACGTGTATGTATTATACAGGCGTGGATCCAAGAACGATGCAGCCGGTCTATGTGCCGAAGAATCCGCATGAAAAGGCAATGCAGAGAGCTCTGATCCAGTACCGGGATCCGAAGAATTATGATCTGGTCATGGAGGCTCTGAAGAAGGCACACCGCATGGATCTGGTAGGATTTGATAAACACTGTCTGATACGCCCGAGAAAATTCGAAGGCAGATCACAGCAGAAAGTACCGGGACAGAAAACGCAGAATCAGAAGTTTTCCGGAAAACCGGGACGGAATGACCGTGGGAAAAACAAAAACGAGCATTCCAGAAGAAATACTGTGCAAAGTGACAGACAGAACAGCAGACAGAATACAGGAACGGATAGAAGCAGACAGAAAAAGAAATCGATCCGGAATGTGCATAAGAAGAAATAACAGCAAGAGAAATAGCATAAAGGGAAAATGATGAAAAACCGGCAGCAGGATGGATGTAGAGAGGTGTTAAAGTTGAAAATAGCGATCGTTACAGGAGCATCGTCGGGAATGGGCAGGGAATTTGCGCTTCAAATCCCGCAGCTGTATAAGAACCTGGATGAATTATGGGTAGTGGCAAGACGGACAGACCGTCTGAAAAATCTGCAGGAACAGGTAAAGATCCCGGTCAGGATCTTCGACGGGGATATGCAGAGAGACTATATTTTTGAAAAACTGCAAAGAGAACTGGATCGCCGGCAGGCAGATGTAAGGATGCTTGTAAATGCGGCAGGATATGGAAAGATCGGTAACGTCAGTGACATTGATCTGAAAGAACAGTGCGGCATGGTTGATCTGAATTGTACAGCACTCACCAGAATGACAGGAATCTGCCTGCCGTATCTGTCGAAAGGCAGCCGGATTGTCAATCTGGCTTCGGCAGCTTCGTTCTGTGCACAGCCGGGATTCTGTGTATATGCAGCTTCCAAAGCATATGTACTGCGTTTTTCACAGGGACTGGCAGCAGAATTGAAGAAACGGGGAATCCTGGTAACGGCAGTGTGTCCGGGACCGGTACGTACAGAATTCTTTGACCGGGCCGGTGCGCTTGCGGCAAGTGAAAAAGAAGCACTCTGTGGCGAACCGGAAGCGGTGGTGACACAGGCACTTACAGACAGCGTGCGTGGAAGACGCGTTTCGGTATATGGAGCAGCAATGAAAGGTTCCAGAATCCTTTCCAAGATCCTTCCGGATCGCCTGCTTGTATGGGGGATGATGAAGATCAACCATGCGGATATATAAAGGCATATACGGAATGTCTATGAGCTTGGGAAAATGTTTTTTTCATGATAGAAAAAGACGATTACAGAAAAATTATAAATAGAAAACAAAAAGGACAGACAATATGAGAACAGAAAAAGGACAGCCGGGATATGTAAAGGCAAGAAAACAGAAATATCTTCTGGGAGCGGTCGTAGAATTTGCAATTGTGATCGCAATCTTTGTAACCGGATATATTCAGACCGGATCCAGACTGAATCTGCTTACCGTTGTAGCGGTAGTCGGATGCCTTCCGGCAGCAAAGATGTTGGTGGAATTTATCACAATGGCACCATATAAGAGTATTGAAGAAGCAAAATACCAGGAGCTGGAGGAAAAAGCACCTCTGATCCTGAAGGCATATGATATGATCATTACTAGTTCACAGAAGGTTATGCCTCTGGATGCAGTGGTTGTATCCGGGCACATTGTCTGCGGATATGCAAGCAATCCGAAGACCGATGAGGCGGCACTTGCCCGTCATATCAAAGATATTTTGAAAGACAATCATTATGATAAGATGACGGTGAAGATTTTCCATGACTATACTGCATTTTTATCGCGTGCGGAGGGCATGAATAATATGGCAGCGGTAGAACAGAAAGAATCATTACGAAGAGAAAAAAAGATCCGGAAGATCATTTTAAACATTTCTATGTAGAAAACAGCGGGAGTTGGAAGAGAATATGAAAGAACTGATCATTCATGACAATGAGGCGGGACAACGCCTGGATAAACTGCTGCGCAAATATCTGAGCGAAGCACCGGGAAGCTTTATTTATAAAATGCTGCGTAAAAAGAATATTGTGCTGAATGGAAAGAAAGCAACCGGGAACGAACATCTGAAAAAGGGAGACAGCGTGAAACTGTTTCTGGCAGATGATACCATTGCCAAATTTCAGGCAGCTGGAAAGACGGTGGAAGAAAGCATAAAGAATACGGTGAAGCTGGACGTGATCTATGAAGATCAGAATGTGATATTTATCAATAAACCGTCCGGAATGCTGTCGCAGAAGGCGAAGGAAACAGATGTATCGGTAGTGGAGAATGTGACAGCATATCTTCTGGAATCCGGGCAGCTCACCAGAGAGAATCTTAAGACCTTCCGCCCGTCGATCTGCAACCGTCTGGACCGGAATACCAGCGGTCTGATCGTTGCCGGGAAGAGTCTGGCAGGCTTACAGCAGATGGGAGAATTATTCAAGAAACGTACACTGAAAAAATATTATCTGTGTATTGTAAAGGGCAGGATCACGGAGCCGGCACACATCAGGGGGTATCTTGTGAAAGACGAGAAGACGAACCGTGTCAGCCTTTCAAAGGGAGGCTTTTCCAAAGATGCAAAAGGCCTTCCTATAGAAACAGAATATGTCCCGATCGCGTGGAATGAAGAGATGACGCTTCTGAAGGTACATCTGATCACCGGACGTACCCATCAGATCCGTGCACATCTGGCGAGTACCGGGCATCCGCTTCTCGGAGATTACAAATACGGCTCTAAGAAATGGAATGACCGCTATAAAAAAGAATGGAAGATCGAAGACCAGGTACTGCATGCTTATCAGCTTACAATGCCGGGGATGAAGAAAGAACTGAAGAATCTTTCCGGAAAGACATTTTATGCAAAGGTACCGGAGGTTTTCTGGAAACTGATAAAGGAGACAGCATGGGAACATGGAACTCGAGAGGCCTTAGAGGTTCTACATTAGAAGATATGGTCAACCGTACCAATGAGTGGTATCTGGAAAAGAATCTGGCACTGATGCAGAAGATTCCGACCCCGATCACACCGGTGCGGATGGATAAAGAACACAGACAGATCACGCTCGCTTATTTTGATCAGCGCAGTACGATCGACTATATTGGAGCGGTACAGGGAATTCCGGTGTGTTTTGATGCAAAAGAATGTGTGGCGGAGACATTTCCGCTTCAGAATATTCATGAACATCAGGTAGAGTTTATGAAGAACTTTGAAAAACAGCAGGGAATCGCATTTATCCTGATCTACTATTCTTCCAGAAATATCTTATATTATATGCGTTTTGAAGAACTGTATAAGTTTTGGATGCGGGCGCAGAACGGGGGTCGAAAGAGCTTCCGTTTTGATGAGCTGGATGAGCGCTTTTTTATGAAATTTTTCCGTGGATGCTATGTTCCGTATCTGGATGCACTGAATCTTGATCTGGAACTTCGGGATGAACTTGACAAAACGGATGAAACTGCGTATAATGCAAAGTGATTTTTTAACATGGTAGCACACTAAAGTGCTAGAAGAAAAATATTACTACCTGGAGGACATATGAAGAAAAAATTACACACTCCGGAAGGAGTACGGGATATATACAACGTAGAATGCGGAAAAAAACTTGCGTTGGAAAGCAGATTGAAAAAAGTATTTCATTTATATGGATATCATGATATCCAGACTCCGACGATCGAATATTTTGATGTGTTCCGTGAAGAGATCGGAACGACACCGGCCAATGATCTTTATAAATTCTTTGATAAAGACGGAAACACACTGGTATTAAGACCGGATATCACACCGTCGATCGCAAGAGCATCGGCAACGTTGTTTAAAGATGAGAATCTTCCGATCCGTCTGTGCTATACAGGGAATACATTCGTGAACCATTCCAGCTATCAGGGACGTTTAAGAGAGACAACGCAGATGGGTGCGGAATTTGTCGGGGATGATTCGGTAGAGGCAGATGCAGAGATGCTTGCCCTGGTGATTGAATCTATGTTGACGATCGGGCTGAAAGAATTCCAGCTCTGTGTCGGTAATGTTGATTTCTTCCAGAGTCTGATCGAAGACGCAAGTCTGGATGAAGAGGCGGAAGAAAGAGTAAGAGAACTGATCGGTAACCGCAATTACTTCGGTGTAGAAGAATTTCTGGACAGTATTCAGGCAAAGAGAAGCTCCAAAGAAGCATTTTCAGCATTGAATGAACTGATCGGAGGAATTGATATCCTGGAAAAAGCGGAAAACCTTGCGCCGAATTCCAAAGGTGTGATGGCAATCAGACGCCTGGAGAAGATATACCACATCCTGCGCTATTACGGAGTGGAAAAATTTGTTACTTTTGACCTGAGCATGACAGGAACCTATGGATACTATACAGGAATCGTGTTCCGTGGTTATACTTACGGAACCGGGGATGCAGTTGTAAAGGGTGGACGTTATGACCATCTGATCGAAAAGTTCGGTAAGAAATCACCATCTATCGGTTTTGCAATTGTAATTGATGAACTGGTGAGTGCACTGACCCGTCAGAAGATCCGCATCGTATATCCAAGAAAGAATACGATCATCGTATATGCGGAAGGAAGACTGCTTGAAGCAATCCGCCTTGCGAAGGATTTCCGTAGAAAAGCCAAGAATGCAGAACTTCTGAAGAAGGATGAAAACAGTGGATTGGAAGATTATATCCGTTACGGAAATGATTATTATGCCGGAAGTCTGGTATATATCGAGGAGACCGGAGAAGTAACGATGGTCAATCTCGTTACCGGAGAGCAGAAGATCGTGAATAGTACAGATAGGAGTTAGACATTATGAGATACCTGACATTTGCCCTGGGAAAAGGACGTCTGGCAAAACAGACATTAGAATTATTTGAGAAAATCGGGATTACCTGTGAAGAGATGAAAGATAAAGATTCCAGGAAGCTGATTTTCACCAATGAAGAATTGAAACTCCGTTTCTTTCTTGCAAAAGGACCGGATGTTCCGACATATGTAGAATATGGCGCAGCGGATATCGGAGTCGTTGGAAAAGATACAATCCTGGAAGAAGGACGTAAGGTACATGAAGTACTGGATCTTGGATATGGAAAATGTAAGATGTGCGTATGCGGATACAAAGATGCCGCACCACTTCTGCAGCATCATGAACTGATCCGGGTAGCAACAAAATATCCGAATATTGCAAAAGATTATTTCTATAACACGAAGCATCAGACTGTAGAGATCATTAAGTTAAATGGTTCCATTGAACTTGCACCGATCGTCGGACTGTCCGAAGTGATCGTGGATATTGTAGAGACAGGGTCAACCCTCCGTGAAAATGGTCTGGAAGTGTTGGAGGAAGTATGTCCGTTGTCTGCTAGGATGATCGTGAACCCGGTCAGTATGCGTATGGAAAGCGCAAGGATCAAAGACCTGCTGACAAGACTGCGGGAGCAGGTATAATACTGTACAGACAGAGAGAAAATAAAATGAGAGGATGGCGGTTAAGGCTATGAGAATACAGCGTTTGACAAAAGATGCAAAAGAGAACTTACTGGAGGATCTTCTGAAGAGAAGCCCGAATAATTACGGTCAGTATGAACAGGGAGTTCAGGAAATCCTCGCTCATGTAAAAGAAGAAAAGAATCAGGCAGTATTTGCATATACGAAGAAATTTGATCATGCAGATATCACTGCAGACAATATTAAGGTTACAGAAGAGGAGATCGAAGAGGCATATAAAGAAGTAGATCCAAAACTGGTGGAGATCATCCGCAAAGCTCTTCTGAACATCCGTACGTATCATGAAAAACAGAGACAGTACAGCTGGTTCGACAGCAAACCGGACGGAACAATCCTGGGACAGAAAGTCACACCACTTCACAGAGTCGGTGTATATGTGCCGGGCGGGAAAGCGGTATATCCATCTTCTGTATTGATGAACATTGTACCTGCAAAGGTAGCCGGAGTTGATGAGATCGTGATGGTCACACCGCCCGGAAAAGATGGAAAAGTGACACCAAACACATTGGTTGCAGCACATGAAGCCGGTGCGGATGTCATCTATAAAGTCGGCGGAGCACAGGCGATTGCTGCTCTGGCATACGGGACAGAGAGCATTCCAAAAGTCGATAAGATCGTAGGACCTGGAAATATATATGTTGCTCTGGCGAAAAAAGCAGTTTATGGTTATGTAAGCATTGATGCAATTGCCGGACCAAGCGAGATTCTTGTTATTGCAGATGAGACGGCAAATCCAAGATTTGTGGCAGCAGATCTTCTTTCACAGGCAGAGCATGATGAACTTGCATCTGCAATCCTGGTCACAACATCTGAAGAACTTGCCCGGAAAGTATCGGATGAAGTGGATGGTTTCTTAAAAGAACTTTCCAGAAGTGAGATCATCCGGAAATCACTGGACAACTACGGTTATATCCTGGTCGCAGATACGATGGATGATGTGATTGATATTGCAAATGAGATCGCATCCGAACATCTGGAGATCCAGACAAAGAATCCATATGATGTGATGACAAAAGTAAGGAATGCCGGTGCCATCTTTATCGGGGAATACGCAAGTGAACCACTGGGAGATTATTTTGCAGGACCGAACCATGTTCTTCCAACCAATGGTACAGCAAAATTTTTCTCACCGCTTTCTGTGGATGATTTCATTAAAAAATCAAGTATCATCGGATATTCGGAAGAAGCATTACGCGATATACATAAAGATATTGAAGCATTTGCCGAGGCAGAGCAGCTGACGGCACATGCCAATTCTATCAAAGTCCGTTTTGAGGGCGAAGAGTAGAAGACAGCAGAAAAATAAGGAGGCGAGGAGCTATGAACAGAACAGTCACCAGGACAAGAACGACAAAGGAGACGGATATTACGGTAACTCTGAACCTGGATGGAACCGGAAAGACGGAGATTGATACAGGAATCGGTTTTTTTGATCATATGTTGAATGGATTTGCAAGACACGGATTGTTCGATCTGACGGTACATGCGAAAGGGGATCTGGAAGTGGACAGTCATCATACCATCGAAGATACGGGAATCGTACTTGGACAGGCTATTCTGGAAGCAATAGGAGATAAAGCCGGAATCAAACGTTATGGCCACTTTATGCTTCCAATGGATGAGACACTCGCACTTTGTGCGGTGGATCTCTCCGGAAGACCATATCTGAATTATAATGCAGAGTTTGTGTCAGATAAGATGGGTGAGATGGATACTGAGATGGTAAGGGAATTCTTTTACGCAGTTTCTTACAGCGCAATGATGAATATCCACCTGAAGATTCTGGATGGTATCAACGATCATCACAAGGCGGAGGCGCTGTTTAAAGCGTTCGGAAAAGCACTTGATATGGCGACAATGGAAGAGCCAAGGATAAAAGAGGCATGGACCACAAAGGGAAGCCTCTAAAAGGAGACGGACAGACATGAGTTATAAAAGATTAATACCTTGCATTTTTATAAAAGACGGGAAAGCGGTCAGATGGATTGATGATCCGACTGTTGTATCCAAAGACGTAATTGAACTTGCAAAATATTACAGTGATCACGGTGCAGATGAACTGATCGTGCTGGATCTCTCAGATTCGGATGAAGAACATGATGAAACGATCACATTGATGAAACGGATCAATCGTGTGATCAGGATCCCGATGATCGCAGGCGGCAATATCAGACGCCAGGAAGATATTAAGAAGATTCTGTATACAGGTGCAAAACGGGCAATGCTGAATTTCTCTAAGCCGGATAGTGTCAAACTGATTGAGGATGCGGCAAAAAGATTCGGAAAAGAGAAGCTTGCGGTATCATTAAATGATTTTGATGCATTGTTCAAACATCAGCATCTGATCCAGGATTACAGCAGTGAAATTGTCTTTATGCACAGACTGGATCTGAATTCCATTATGAATGTAACAGATGTACCGTGTGTGATCATTACGGATACGGAAGAAGAGTCAGAGTTATTTAAAATTTTGAAATGCCCGGGTGTCCGGGGGCTTTCGGGAAGATATGTAAGCCGTACAGATATTGATTGTGTGGCATTCAAAGATAAGTGTACGGAAGAAGGAATTAAGATGACATCTTTTGAGAGTATGATGGAGTTCTCACAGTTTAAGACAAATGATCAGGGCTTGATCCCTGTCATCGTCCAGCATTATAAGACACAGGAGATCCTGATGCTGGCATATATGAATGAGGAATCTTTCTATGAGACGATCAAAACAGGAAAGATGACGTATTTTAGCAGAAGCCGGCAGAAACTCTGGGTAAAGGGGGAGACGAGCGGTCATTTCCAGTATGTAAAATCCCTGACGGTTGACTGTGATCTGGATACATTGCTTGCAAAAGTAGATCAGATCGGAGCAGCATGCCATACCGGTAATCCGACCTGCTTCTTCCAGCCGCTTGTAGGAATTGACTATGATGAGACGAATCCGCTTCGGATCTTTGAATCGGTATATGACACGATCGCAGACCGTAAAGAGAATCCAAAGGAGGGGTCTTACACGAATTATCTGTTTGATAAGGGAATTGATAAGATCCTGAAAAAAATTGGAGAAGAAGCAACGGAAGTTGTGATCGCAGCAAAGAATCCGAATCCGGAAGAAGTCAAATATGAGATCGCGGATTTCCTGTATCATGCAATGGTTCTGATGGTAGAAAAAGGTCTGACATGGGAAGACATCGTAAAAGAACTGGCAGATCGTTAAGCAGAAACTCTTAGAAAACATGAAAAAGAGCCTGTATGCAGTAAGTTTTGCACATGAGTGAAACAGATATCTCATATATTGTTTCAGAGGTGAGCGCATGTGAATGAAGCGGAAAAGCGAAGAAGAGAACTTCTGGAACAGACACGTTACAGCTATCAGGAATCCGGGATACCGGCAATACATCCCAGATACAGGGCATCTTATAGTGAACTGTATGGTGAGGAAGAGGCAGAACAGGGAAGTCTGGGAATTCGAACATTTATTTGTATGATTCTGTTTGCGGTGTTTGTATTTATGCAGAATGAAGGGAAAGATATTCTACATATAAGCAGCACAAAAGTGGTGCAGGAGGTCAGTAAAAACGCTGACATTACCGATGTGTGGAAAAAAATACCATAGAGGAGTAGATTTGAGACCGTTGGTTAAGAATTGAAACTGACGGTTTTTTTGTGTATACTAGCTATATTAAAAGGAAAGCAGAGAGACTGGCGTCAGCCGGTCCCGGCAGATGAGGAGGAAGCAGATATGTTAAAATTATGGATTGTTGGTGCATCCGGACAGATCGGATCGGCCATCAATGAAGTGTTGGATCCATTAGAAATGGAAGTGTTTAACACAGATAAGGAAGAATTAGACATTACGGACACCGATGAGGTGCTGAATTTCGGAGTGATCAACCGTCCGGATGTGATCATCAACTGTGCAGCAGTCACAGATACAGATCTCTGTGAAAAAGAACCGGAGCTTGCATACCGTGTGAATGCGCTGGGAGCAAGAAATTTAAGTATTGTGGCAAGAAAGATAGGGGCCAAGATGGTACAGATATCCACGGATGATGTATTTGACGGAATCCGGCATACCCCATATACAGAGTTCGATGACACAAATCCGAAGACCGTTTACGGACGTTCCAAGAGAGCAGGGGAGAATTATGTAAAGGAATTTACACACAAGCATTTCATCCTGCGCAGTAACTGGGTGTATGGAAATGGCAATAATTTTGTAAACCGCGTACTTCATGCAGCAGATACAAAGGATGAACTTCTGATTGCATCAGATCAGTTTGGTTCTCCGACCAGTGCAAAAGACCTGGCACGTATTATTCTTTATCTGATCAAAACGAATGAATACGGAACGTACCATGCAACCTGTCAGGGTGTATGTAATCGTTATGAATTTGCGCAGGAAGTTTTGAAACTTGCAGGAAAGAGGATCACTCTGCGCCCGGTAGTGACCAGCGAATCGGATCTTTCTTCTGCAAGACCAGCATATGCGGTCCTGGATAATTTTATCCTTCGTATCATCAATGTATACGAGATGCCGGACTGGAGAGCTTCACTGAAAGAATATATGGATGAGAGAATGGAGGACTAATATGGGAGAGACACAGAAGAAGGAAAAGAAGAAAATAGGACTTACAACGAAGATTTTTATTGCATTGCTTGCAGGAGCGGTATTTGGAATTATTTTATGTTATGCGGTTCCAAGTGGACATATCAAAGACGACATTATCGTAGAAGGTGTACTGTACGTGGTCGGACAAGGCTTTATCAAACTGATGAAGATGTTGGTTGTACCACTGGTATTCTGTTCGCTTGTGTGCGGAAGTATGTCGATCGGGGATACGAAGAAGCTTGGTACAGTCGGTGCAAGAACACTGATCTTTTATCTGGCAACAACAGCACTTGCGGTTACCGTAGCATTGTCTGTCGGAAACCTGATCAATCCGGGTGTGGGACTGGACATGAGCACGATCAAGACCAATGCAGCATCTGTAGAAACTATGAAGGCTACTTCATTGACAGACACGCTGTTAAATATTATCCCGGATAACCCGATTAATTCTCTTGCAAGCGGAGAGATGCTGCAGATCATCGTATTTGCATTGATCATCGGTGTGATCCTTGCAAAATTAGGAGAACGTGCAGAGACAGTTGCGAACTTCTTCAGCCAGTTTAATGATATCATGATGGAAATGACGATGATGATCATGGCACTTGCCCCAATTGGTGTTTTCTGCCTGATCAGCCGCACATTTGCAAACATCGGATTCAGTGCATTTGTACCGCTGGCAAAATATATGATCGGTGTATTGATCGCACTGGCAATCCAGTGTTTCGGTGTATACCAGATCTTACTGAAGATATTTACCGGACTGAATCCTCTGAAATTTATCAAGAAGTTCTTCCCGGTTATGGCCTTCGCATTCTCAACAGCAACATCAAATGCAACGATTCCGCTGTCAATCGATACCCTGACAAAGAAGGTGGGTGTATCTAAGAAGATATCATCTTTCACCATTCCTCTTGGAGCGACCATCAATATGGATGGTACTTCGATCATGCAGGGGGTAGCCGTTGTATTTGCCGCACAGGCATTCGGAATCCACTTAAGTATGACAGATTATATTACTGTAATCGGAACTGCAACACTTGCATCCATCGGTACGGCCGGTGTGCCAAGTGTAGGTCTGGTAACACTGACAATGGTATTCAATTCTGTCGGACTTCCGGTTGAGGCAATTGGTCTGATCATGGGTATCGACCGTATCCTGGATATGACAAGAACTGCCGTTAATATTACAGGTGATGCTGTATGTACAACAATCGTTGCACACCAGAACAAGGCACTGGATAAGAATGTGTTCTATGCGGAAGAGAATTAGGAACGAAGATATTAATTTTTAAAAGATGTTCTAATAAATAAAAAACGTATCTCTGAGATGCTTCCTTTTCAGACAGTGGGGAAACATTGCAGAGATACGTTTTTTATATTGTTATACATTTGAAAGAGATTGTCTTACAGGTAATGATACTTGTCTTTCTGACGGACGAAAAATGTAGTGGTCATGATAAGTGTCAGCGTCTCCGCAATGCTGATCGCACTCCAGATACCGTTGATCCCGAACCAGAGTGGAAGTGTCAGGACCATGATGACCTGGAACACTAACGTTCTCAGAAATGAGATGACAGCCGATATCAGGCCGTTATTCAGTGCAGTAAAGAACGAGGATCCGAAGATATTGATACCGATGATCAGGAATGCAATGGCATATACACGGAAGCCGTGCAGTGTCATAGCGTACAGGCCGGTATTGTAACCGACAAATATCTTAGACAGAACAGGTGCCAGTAACTGTGCGGCACCGAACAGGATCACGCCCCAGACCAGTATGATAGACATACTTTTTTTATACAGATTTTTAAGCTCTGCGTGATTTCCAGCACCATAATGGTAGCTGATAACCGGGGCACAGCCAATTGCATAGCCTAAAAAGGTGGCAACAAAGATAAAATTGACGTACATAACTGCACCATAAGCAGCAACACCATTTTCTCCGGCAATCTTCATGAGCTGGAGATTGTATAATGCATTGACTAAGGACATGGACAGGTTAGTCATGAGTTCCGAGGAACCATTGGTGCAGGTCTTAAGAAATACACGTCTGTCGAATACCGGTTTTACAAAGTGAAGGAGGCTGTCGTTCTTACGGAAGAAATATACCACCGGGAGCAGACCGCCGATAAATTCACTGGTCATGGTTGCGAACGCGGCGCCTGCAATTCCAAAGTGTAATACACCGATGAACAGGGCATCGAGAACAATGTTTGTACAACCGGCAGCCACAATGACTTTCAGTCCAAGCTGGGGTTTTCCAGCAGCCACAAAGAAACTCTGGAAGACATTCTGCAGCATGAAGGCGGTCAGGGATATGCAGGAGATCCGTCCGTAAAGGGTACAATAATCAATCAGATCACCAGCGGCACCAAATGCCATGACAATCCGCCTCATAAATATAAAACTGAGAACAGATAACACAAATCCTCCGATAGCAGCAATCGTAACCAGCATCGAAAAATACTGATTTGCCAGTTTTTTCTTTCCTTCACCAAGGGTTTTTGATACAAAAGCACTTCCTCCGGTACCGATCATAAATCCAAGTGCACTGATTCCCATCAGGTAAGGCATAATGAGATTCACGGAAGCAAATGCTGATTTTCCCACAAAGTTCGATACAAAGATGCCGTCCACTACACTGTAGATGGAAGTGAATACCATCATAATAATGGAGGGCAGGATAAAACGAAGTAATTTTTTATAGGTAAAATGCTCTGAGAGCTGAATATTCATACGTATTCTCCTTTTTTATATTTACTGATATGGATGTTTACAATGAATGTAAATGAAAACATATAAGCTAAGTGATTATAGGTTGTTTTTGATGTTCTGTCAAGGAAAATGTCTTTACACATATAAAACGAATTAATAATTAAATGTTCACAAACGATAAATCTATGCTACAATAAAAATTACGGCTTTATGCTTTGATTGAAGATATTACTATAAAAGGAGAGAGTTGTTTTGAAGAAAAATAAATATGAGATTGATATGTGCAATGGAACCATCATGGACAAATTGATTTCATTTTCCATACCACTGATGCTGTCAGGAATCTTACAGCTGATGTTCAATGCGGTGGATATCGTGGTAGTGGGACGTTTCAGCGGAAGTCAGGCGCTCGCAGCGGTGGGTTCGACAACGGCACTGATCAATGTGTTTACCAATCTTTTCATTGGAATCTCATTGGGAGCAAATGTACTTGCAGCGAGATATTATGCGGCCGGAAAAACAAAAGAAATGTCGGAGACGGTACATACGGCTATTGCACTTGCTCTGGTAAGCGGAGTGGCGATGGCGGTGATCGGAGTGGTCTTTGCCAGAGGCGCGCTGGAAATTATGGGGACACCGGATGATGTAATTGCCAAATCCACACTTTATATGCGGATTTATTTCTGCGGTATGCCATTTTTTATGATGTATAACTATGGAGCAGCCATATTAAGGGCAGTGGGGGATACCAAACGTCCGTTGATCTTCCTGATCGTATCCGGAGTGATTAATGCAATATTGAATCTGTTCCTGGTCATCGGTTTTCATCTGGATGTAGCAGGCGTCGGGATTGCGACCGTTATATCCCAGCTGGTATCCTGTATCCTGGTACTCCGGTGCCTGCATCACACAGAGAGCAGCTATCAGCTTCACCTTGCAAAGCTTCGGATCAAATCCGTGTATCTGAAGCAGATTTTTGAAGTCGGGGTTCCGGCGGGAATCCAGAGCACGGTAATCAATATTTCAAATGCGATGCTGCAGTCATCGGTCAATTCTTTTGGATCGATCGCAATGGCAGGATATACGGCATCGAATAATATTTTCGGATTCTTATATGTGTCGGTGAACTCCTTCACACAGGCCTGTATGAGCTTCACAAGCCAGAACTACGGAGTGAAGAAATTAAAACGTATGGACAGGGTTCTGATCGACTGTATGATCCTTTCAGTTGTGGTAACTTTGATCCTCGGAAGCAGTGTGTACATATTCGGACCGGAACTTCTGCATATTTACAGTAATCAGGCAGATGTTATCAAATACGGTATGGAGATCTTTTCTTATACAACCGTTACCTATTTCCTGTGCGGTCTGATGGATCTGTTCCCGGGAGCACTGAGAGGAATGGGATATTCCACGGTACCGATGATCCTTTCTATCATCGGTACGGTCGGAGTCCGGATTATCTGGATCTATGGACTGTTCCCTTCACACAGATCACTGACTTTCTTGTTTCTGTCTTATCCGGTATCCTGGATTGCAACGATCATTATGCAGGTGATCTGCTTCTGGTTTGTAAGGAAGAAGATTCACAGGACGATGGCGGTTACGGCAGAGTGAGCTTTTTCGAACATATAAAGATATAAAACTCCCGGAGTCTTTGGGGCTCAGGGAGTTTTTTATATCAAAGGATGCAAGACATATTTTGCAGATTATTCTAAAATAAATGTAAAAGGCTGTAACAAAAATGGAATTCATGCGTCTAATAGATAACAGAAGGGAGGTGACAGGTACTTGAAGCTTGAGTTGGAAGAGATTTATAAAACCTATTTTCAGGATGTGTATTATTTCGTTCTCGCAATGAGTAAGGATCCGCACATTGCAGAAGAGATCACACAGGAGACATTTTTCAAAGCACTAAAAGGAGTAAAGCATTTTCAAGGAAAATGCAGCATCAAATCCTGGCTGTGTCAGATTGCCAGGAATGAATACATTTCTTATACCAGAAAAAAACACCGTACAGATCAGGAACTGACAGAACAGGCATACAGTGACGGAAAAACGGATGGACCCGAACAACGTATGCTTCGGAAGGACGAAGCCATGACGGTTTATCAGATCCTTCATTATCTGGACGAACCTTATAAAGAAGTATTTACACTAAAGGTACTTGGCGAATTAAATTATAAAGAGATTGCACAGATATTTGGAAAACAGGAGACATGGGCGAGAGTTACCTATCACAGGGCCCGGGTGAAGATACAGGACATTCTGGAAAGGAGGAGTACATAATGGCAAAGATTCCATGTGAGATCATAAGAGACCTGCTACCGTTATATAAGGATGATATATGCAGTGAAAAGAGCAGAAATGCAATAGAAGAACATATAAAAGAATGTGAATCGTGCAGAACATATCTGAAAAAAATGGAAGGTGAGATTCCGGTGGAAACAGATAAAATAGAAGGCACGGACGAGGAGTGGAAAGGGTTCCGGGAGTTTTCTGAAAAAGTATCAAGAAAATTAAACGGAAGAATCGTTATGGCGTGCGGAGTTGTTTTCCTGATCTGTATGATGCTGACCGTGGCTCTATATTCGGATGCCTTTCAGTCTTATCATTTGTCAAAAATCGCGGCAGAGGATATAAAGGCAGAAGAAGTGTACCAGTTAAAGGATGGCAGACTGTATGTACAATTGAAGAGCAGACGCAGGATCACAGGCCCGTCCTATCCTAAGACAGATATGGATATAACTACCGAAACAGCGGTGGGGAAAGATGCTGTTGGAGCTGCACGTGAGCCGAAGAATACTGTCACATATGAAGTATCTATGGATTCGAGCATCAATCCATTTGCAGGGCTGATGTATATTACATTCAAAGAAGTTGCATATGTCATTCCGTTTGAAGATGGACAGATTATCACAGATAACGGAACAAAGGCATCGGAATTTGACTATGTCGGAAGATCCGGTGAGAAAAAGATCCTGTGGCAGGAAAATGATGAAGTTAAAAAGGCTCCGGCGAGGGTCGAAAAATTTGTGAAGGAATCATTGGAGAAAGAAGAGGATGATCCAGCAGATGAAAATGCGGTGAAAGTATTATGGGTGAATCCGCAGATGCCGCTTCAGTGATATCTGATTCCATTTTCATAAGAATTAGTGAGAATTAGCGGCATTTAGAGGCGTTCAACCATAAGTGGAGTGCTTTTCTGGGAGAAATATGGCATAATAAAGCCGACAGGAGGTGACGCATATGGTTGAACCATTAGAACTTGGAAGGTTTATATCGACATGCAGGAAGGAAAAAAATCTGACGCAGAAGCAGCTGGGAGAAGAACTGGGCGTGACAGACAGAGCTGTGTCAAAATGGGAGAATGGAAAATCATTCCCGGACATCAGTCTGATCGAGCCACTGTGTCAGATACTGGATATCAGTGTCAGTGAATTCATGCTTGGAAAAAGGATTGAACCGGAACACTATCAGGAAGAGACAGAAAAAGCCTGGATTGCATCGCTGGATGAGCCGTTATTGTATAAAATTCAGATGATCATATATATATTAGGAATTGCAGCGGTTGCGGTATTGCAGGTTCCTCTTTTTTCACACGGACCTATGTGTGTGAATATTATATGCTGGGCTGTATGGGGTGCACTGTTCTTTGCTGCATATTATCTGGATAAGAAAATCCCGGAAAGGAAGCTGAGATATTCGAATCCCTGGATCGAAGGGGTGTTTTCAGTGATTTATTTCCTGTGTTATATGTTATGGTTCTTTTTGCGCAAAGATGAATGGGGAACATTGCCGATGTCGGAACAGATGTCGCTTTGGGCGACAATTGTTGTTGGATTGATTGTGGGGGTTTGTGTGAGAGTTTTTTTTGCAAGAAAAAAGAGGAGAAGTGCTGTTTAATGCGTTTAAAACAATAGAAATTGTATCGCAACAGCGATATAATAAATAAAAAGATCATATGCCTGACATGGGAAATATAAGAATCAAGGATGAAAATATGAATAAAACAACAATCATAACCAACGTACAAACCCGTCTTTTTGAGTTGCAAGACTTAAAATACCGCGACTTCCATGCAAAACTAATGCCGACAGTCAACAAAGAAAAGATCATCGGTGTCCGGACGCCGGCACTTCGTGTATTTGCGAAGAAGTATGGAAAAACGGATGAAGCAAAAGAATATCTGCAGATACTGCCACATCAGTACTACGAAGAAAATAATTTGCACGGACTTTTGATCGAACAGATTAAAGACTATGACATATGTCTGGAAGAACTGGAACGTTTTCTTCCGTATATTGATAACTGGGCGACCTGCGATATGCTTGCGGTCAAGGTAGTGAAGAAACATCTGGATACATTTATAGATGAAGTATACCGATGGATGGAATCCGACCATGCATATACCATCCGGTTCGGTATCAGTATGCTGATGCGCTATTATCTGGAAGATGCATTTCAGATGGAGTACCCGGAGAAAGTGGCACAGATCCGTTCGGAAGAATATTATGTAAATATGATGTGTGCATGGTATTTTGCGACGGCGCTTGCAAAGCAGTATGATAAGATTCTCCCGTTTATCGAAAAGCAAAAATTAGATGTCTGGACGCATAATAAGACGATCCAGAAAGCTATCGAAAGTTACCGGATCACGCCAGAGCAGAAAGAATATCTAAGAGGGTTAAAGATTAAAAAATGAAATCCATATCCATTTATACGATCACAAGAAATCAGAATATCGAACAGCTGCAAAAACTGGAACGTCAGTTATCCGGAAGAGACTATTTTCTGAAAATGCGGGAATGGGAACTGGAAAGTATGAAAGCACTGACAGCCGAATTGGAAACCTGTATGGAGGATGTATATGCACTTCGTTTCTTTTATTCGTTTCAGATTCCGAGACTGGGAAAAGAATTTGATCTTCTTCAGATCAAAGAAGACCAGATTGTAAATATTGAGTTAAAAAGTGGTGTGGTATCAGATGAGGCTATCTGCAGACAGCTTCTGCAGAATCGATATTATCTGTCGGTGCTTGGAAGAACGATTCATTCGTATACTTATATCAGCAGCCAGAACCGTCTGGTAAGACTGACGAATCATGATCATATCGCAGAGGCAGACTGGGACGAATTATGCAGAGCTTTGAAAAGAGAAAGTCCGGATTATGACGGGAATATCGAAGAACTGTTCCGCGCAGAACTCTATCTGATCTCACCGCTCAGAGAGCCGGAACGCTTTTTACAGAAAGAATATTTTCTGACGGCACAGCAAAGAGATATCGAACGACAGATCCTGAAAGGAATCCGAGCAAAATATTCCGACTATTACTGGTTCAGCGGACTTCCGGGGACGGGAAAGACATTGCTTCTGTATGATCTTGCGATGAAGTTGTCGGTACGTCAGAGAGTCTGCATGATTCATTGCGGAGAATCAGGAGAGGACTGGAGAATTTTACATAAACGTCTGCGCCGGATTGATTTTCTGTCGGATCGTCAGTTATCACTTCAGGCAGCAAAGCAGACGATGACAGAAAATGTGTGTGCGGAAGAAGCGTTTGACACATTCTTAAAGCCATACAGTGCTATTCTGGTGGATGAGGCACATCTGCTTTCTGTGGAGCAATTAAAGATATTAGAAGAATGTAAAAAGCAGATTCCGATAATCTTCTCCAGTGATACGGAAGACATGATCTCGCCTAAAGAACTGGATCGTGAAATACCGCAGCGGCTTGCCGGTCTGCCGGATGTGCAGAGCTTTCATATGACGAACCGTATCCGTACAAATGCAGAACTTTCTTCCTTTATTCAGAACATGCTGGATCTGTCGCGGAGAAAAGGGCAGAAGGGCTATCCTAATATTGAAGTGGTGTATGCGAATGATGATACAGAAGCAGTATGTTTGATGCAAGGCTATGCGAGACGGGGATATCTTATGGATTCAGATGTGAGGGATGTGAACCGTTTGGCGGTCGTGATGGATGAACGGTATTATTATGATGAGGGCAGTTATCTCCGTACGAGAGAGATTTGTGAAGATATTTATGAGACAACTTGTACAACAATGTGTAGAGACAGGAAATCAGATGTAAGGATTCTTTTTCACCAGTTGAATCAGGCAAAAGAGAAACTGGCGATTGTGATCAAGGATAATCCGGAAGTGTATGATACGATTTTGAATCTATTATAGAAAGAAAAATTGCCTGGTTTCGAAATGCATGGTATAATATCTCTCAGGTAAAATATTAAATCAGAGAGGTTTTTACAATGGGAGAAAAAAATTACAGTAAAGTACCTGTATTTGAAAATGGACTGGCACAGCCTGTTTTCAAATTCACGGACGGAAAGACAGGAGAAAACTATGATCCTGCCACATCAAGTATCGTAAGATACTGTGTATATGTGGAATCTGACTATGACATGGACGGTGATGGAAAAAGAGATCTCGTCAAAGCATTTATTCAGGTTCCGAGAAGTGCTGTAGAAGGCAGTTATAAGGCGGCAACATTATATGAAGCACGTCCGTATTGTGCAGGGGTGCAGGCAGACGGATATGATCATATGAAAGAAGTAGAAAACAAAGAATACCGCAAGTTTGACTTTGCAGATCTCGACAAAGAAGTGCCTGCACGTATTCCGGAGGGGACGATCAGTGCCATGGATCTTGCGTTAAAGGCAGATTCGGCAGACTGGTATTATCCTGATAAAGGAAATAATAACAGCATGGTATATGAGAATCTGGATAATTTTAATTATTATCTGGTACGTGGCTTTGCAGTGGTTGTAAGTGCCGGATTCGGAGCACTTGGTTCAGACGGATTTAACTATGTCGGCTCCGAATATGAGCGGGATGCGTTTAAGTTTGTTGTGGAATGGCTGCATGGTGACAGAGTGGCTTATGCAGATCGTGAAGGAAAGATTCAGACGAAGGCAGACTGGTCCAATGGAAATGTGGCCATGACCGGAAGATCTTACGCCGGAACCATGCCGTTTGCAGTTGCAACGACAGGTGTGGAAGGACTGAAAACAATCGTTCCGGTTGCAGGTATCGCAGACTGGTATACACAACAGAATATGCAGGGTGCACAGCGTTACTGGCCAAAAGAGATGCTGAACAGTTTTCTGGCATATTTTTGTTCCAGCCGTTATAATGATGAGACATTATCTGAGAAACAGTTGGATGATATTGCAGCATTCCATCATGAATTAAGTCTCCAACAGTTAAAATGCGGATTCGATTATGATCCGGAATTTTGGGGAGCCGGAAATTATCGTCTGCATGCAGACCAGATCAAGTGCAGCGCACTGATCGTACATGGATTCAACGACGAAAATGTATCTACAAAACAGTTTGAAATGATGCATACCGCATTCGAACAGGCAGGGCAGACAGTGAAACTGATCCTTCATCAGGGGCCGCATATCACCCCGACTATGGCAAATAAGAATTACGGAATCCTGATCGATGGAAAGTTCTATGATGACATTGTAAATGAATGGATCTCCCACTATCTGTATGGAGTAGAAAACAGTGCCGAAGAGATGCCGGAAGTACTTGCTCAGACGAACTATGACCAGAAAAAATGGGAAACAGAAAGTGCATGGAAAACAGAGCATACCATAAAGCTTACTTCAAAAGAAGAGAGTAAGACAGTGATTGATACAGACTGGGAAAAAGCCGGTGTCAGTGCAGAAAACTTCGATGATGTGATGGCACTGAAGTCTACAAATATGGCTCAGCGCTATGTGACAGATCCATTTGAAAAAGCCGTGACTGTACAGGGAACGGTATGCCTGAACTTAAAGGCAGCATTAAAAGATGGAAATATCGAAACAGATTTCGATCCGGAAAACAGAAACGATGTGGATACACTGACCATGCAGCTTGGTAATTCCAAAGTATCCGGTAAAATGGATGATGTAGAGATTGCAGTGCTTCTCTGTGATGTATGTGACGAAGAATTCGACAGTATCCAGACTGTAGATCCGGAAAGAAATATCGTTCCGGTAACGACAGTAAAAGAAGGCGGAATCATGAATGGCGGAGATCTTCCGGCATTTGATGAGGCAGAATTTAATACCGTACATAAAAAATACCGCGTGATCACACGTGCATTTGCAGATCTGTGTAATCCTGAAGCAGGTTATGCGCCGGAGACAGCACAAAACAGTATCGAGCTTAAAAAAGGCGAATATCACGATTACAGCGTATATCTCAATGCGACAAGATATACTGTAGAGCCAGGACACAGACTTGCAATAGTTGTTGCGACAGAAGATCCGGTGAACTGCCTGATCCATAAGACATATTCGGTAGAGATTGATGACAACTCTGTGATGGTGGAAGTTCCTGTGACAAAAGCGAGTGAGGACATGGGACTGAATAAAGCGGAATAGATGGAATATCTATCGGAAATGAGAAAAGTACGGGCTGCTGGTTGAAATAAGGCTACCGCAATCCCACTGGCTTTAGACGGTGGGTTAAGGTAGCCAAAAATCAGAAATTATTGTATACTCATGGCATGGGAACATGGAAATCTAAAAACAGACACAAATACCTATTACAATATCACATTATTTTTGTCTGTAAATATAGGAAGAAATTACTGGTTTCGAGGCAGATATCAGATGATATAAAACAGTTTTCGTATGAGATATGTCAGAGACACAGTGTGATAATAAGATATATGGAAAAGATATCCCCAATATTTACGAAAACAATTCTGGAAAGAACATAGCTTTTGGACAGATGGATGTTTTGCCTGTAGTGTAGGAAATGTATCGGAAGAAATGCTGAAGAGATATATAGAAAATCAAGGTTGAGAAAGAAAGTGACAGTGGATGTTAAAGGCATATAAATATAGAATATATCCAAATAATGAGCAGAAAATACAGATTGCAAAAACATTTGGCTGTTGCCGTTTTGTATATAATCAGACACTGGCATACCGGAAAGAAGTATATGAGAAAGAGAAAAAATCAGTTAGTAAAACCGACTGTAACAATTACTGCAATAGACAATTAAAGAAAGAGTATGAATGGCTGAAAGAAGTGGATAAATTTGCTCTGACAAATGCGATTTACAACATGGATGCTGCATACCAGAAGTTTTTCAAGGAACACGCAGGTTATCCGAAGTTTAAGAGTAAACACGATAATCATAAGTCATATACAACAAATTTTACGAATGGCAATATAACAGTAGATTTCGAGGGTAATAGAGTAAAACTGCCTAAATTAAAAGATGTAAAAGCAAAACTGCATAGAAATTTTAGCGGGCAGATAAAATCGGCAACGATATCACAAGTTCCGAGTGGAAAATATTATGTATCAATTTTAGTGGAAACAGAACACGTGGAACTGCCACATATAAATCAAAATACAGGAATAGATTTAGGTATTAAGGAGTTATGTATTACTTCTGCTGGAAAGAAATACGAAAATCCAAAAATCATCAGAAAATACGAAAAGAAACTGGTGAAACTGCAAAGGCAGTTAGCCCATAAAGAGAAAAGAAGTCAAAATTACTACAAAACAAAGAAAAAGATAGCATTATGCCATGAAAAAATAACAAATACCAGAAAAGATTATCTGCACAAGATGTCCCATGAGATTATCAGCGAAAACCAAGTGATAGTTTCGGAAAATTTGCAGATAAAAAACATGGTAAAAAATCACCGTTTGGCAAAGTCTATAAGTGATGTATCATGGTATGAGCTGACAAGACAGTTAGAATATAAGGCAAAGTGGAATGGCAGGAAATATGTCAAAATAGACACATTCTATGCCAGTAGTCAGCTGTGTTCAGTCTGTGGATACCAAAATACAGAGACAAAAAATCTATCAGTAAGGGAATGGACATGTCCTGTCTGTGGAACAAATCATGACAGGGATATCAACGCAGCAAAAAATATACTGGAAGAAGGATTAAGACAAATAGCATAAAAATAACAATATAGGGCAGGGACTGCCCGAATTAACGCCTGTGGAGATAGTAGGTTACGAGGTCTGCGAAGCAGGAAGCCCATTGGCTTTAGACAATGGGTAGTTCACAATATTAGAAGTAAATGATTGAAAAAATAAGAACTGCTGTTTTAGGAGTAAAGTCTTAAAATAGCAGTTCTTTTGTGTTGCCATGTGTTCGTAAGGAGCTGCTTGGCTGCCAAAACATCTGTAAGGAGTTTTGCCAATGGTAAGTTTTCTGTATCAGCAGACGTTTTTCAAGAATTCATGGCCACAAATCCCGGAATTCATGGCCAGTTATAACAATATTTGTAACTATCGTGGTACAATGAATGCAATAATTATGTGAATAAATACGGAGAAAATATAAATGTTTCAGATAGCAATGATAGAAGATGAAGAACATACAAAACAGGAAGTGGAAAGACTTATTAGCCGGGAGTTCGAGAAACTTAAGGTGCAGGATATAACTACCGAAATATATAAAACAGCCGAAGAATTTCTGGAAGTTAAGAAGCACTACGATGTAGTTATCTCAGATATTGATCTTCCGGGGAAAAGCGGGATCGATCTGGGAAGAATTTTAAAGGCAGAACAAAAAGATATCTGCCTGGTATTCCTGACATCGTACGCCGAATTTGCAGTGGATAGTTATGTCCTCGAGGCATATCAGTATATTTTGAAAAGAGATATGAAGGAACGTTTGCCGGCAGTATTACAGAAAATTTATCAGGAAAAGCAAAAAGAGAGCCAGAATTTCTTCTGGATCGGTGGGGTGACGGACCAGAGAAAATTATATCATAAAGACATTATCTGTATCCGCAAGGTCAAAGGGCAGAAGTATGTTGAATTTGTAATGGTAAATGGCGCATACAAAGAACGTCTGGCGCTGCATCAGACTTTTGAAGATCTGAAAAATCCGTCTTTTGTGTTTGTCGGAAGAAGTCATATTATCAATATCGATCATGTAGACAGGATCACAACGGATGCAGTCTATCTAGAAGACGGGATTAAGATTCAGGCAGGGGCAGAGACTATTCAGGATGTGAAGACACGGATCATGGAATATTGGAGAAATGTAGAATGAAAGAATGGACGAGAAAGCGAAAAGCAGATGTTTGTATGGGGATTCTGTTGCAAATATATTTCTTCTTTCCATGGATCCGTATAGACGGAGGGTATCACACGATTCACGTGTATCTGATCGAGATATTCCGGAAAGAAAGCTGCATCAAGGCATATAATTATATTTTCTTATCTGGGCATCCAATCTTATGGAAATATTCCGGTTTTGCGGCAGTGACATTTACCATGATCATAGCATTTATGATTGTGATGCAGATGATCGAACTATGGCAATTGTACAGACATATGAAAGGGATCAAAACGTTTGATATACACAGGTATGTCTGGGTTCTTGCCATCGTTCTTTTTTTCTTATATCTTGATGCTTCATACATCTATCTGGATGACAGTGCGCTGTTCAAGCTTAGAATCTATATGTATATGGTGATATTCATAGGTATTATTGGAATCTGGATGTTTCTGGATATCGAGGCGGCTGCATGGGATACGGAGATAGCAAAGCATAAGACAGAACTGAAAGAGCGGGACGAACAGTTGCTGCAGGTAAAAGTGAAAGCGCTGGAAGAAAAATATCAGGAAATGTTAAAGAGCCGGAAGGTTGTACATGATATGAAAAATCACCTGCTTGCATTGAAAAAATACGATCAGGAGAGAGACTGGGAAGGACTGCACCAGTATCTGAATGAATTAAGTGATGATATGCTGGATGACAGTTATCAGATCTGGACGGGTAACCGCATGCTGGATATGATCCTCAATCAAAAGATGAAAGATGCAAAAGAGAAAGAGACGGATATGCAGATTGAGACAGAAGTATTTGCAACCCTTCCGTTTTCAGACAGGGAGATTATTTCACTTTTTGGAAACGTTCTAGATAATGCGCTGGAAGCCTGTGAACGGATCCAAGATAAAAAGCGCTGGATAAAAATTAAGATAAAAAAGAAGAATCATTTATTATATATTGAGACCTCAAATGCAATTAAAGAAATGCCGGTGCAGAATCAGAAAGAATTTGTATCAGTAAAAGAAGATGAGATACTTCATGGATATGGAATGAAGAACATACAGGATATTGTCAGAAAATATGACGGCATATTCCGATATAAAATTTACGGGGAGTATCTGGTCTGTATCATCTCGATATATGATATAAGAGGGACGGAAGAGGAATGAGAATGGAAGAGAAAAAGAGACGGATGAATATTATTCTGGGGATCATACTTCAGATATATTTTCTGTTTCCGTGGATGAATATAACGGGAGAACGGAAGAATTTTATTATGTATGTAATTGCTGTGTTGAGAAATCACAGTTGTGCAGATACATATAACACGACGTTTTTAGACGGAGCAGCAGATGCATTACCACTGGATATTCATACACTGGCAAAAACATTCACGGTATGTGTTATGCTGTATGTCGTTCTTGAAGTAATCGAAACAATACGGTTTATCTGTAACATCAAGGGATGGGAAATAAAATTTTTATCTATCATAGAACTTATCGGATTATTTGCAATGCTGTCGGTAGTGGCCGAGATTGGACTTAACAGTTCATGGAGCAGTGCGGGTACGATACAGGTGTTCCCGATGTATCTACTTGGGTATCTGGCAGTGTTTCCGATATGGACGGGGATACGGTTACTGATGCATAAATCCATGGAAGAATGGGAAGAATCCGGTGAACAGATCCTGAAAACTCAGGAAAATGATAAGCATTATAAACAGGAACGGAAAAGAAGATTATATTTTCCAGGGAAATATTCGAAGCTTTATTACCATGTGCTGTGGGAGAATTTTAAATATCACTGGAGAGATTTTTCTTTTTTATTTGTATCGGTTCTGTTATCGGCAGCATTTCTGTTCATTGGATTTGGAATGAGAGAGGCATTTTCCGGAAGCTATGGATATGATAATGAATTACTAGGGCTTGGGCTGACTGAGATTATGAAGGACTGCCTGATCGTGATCGTACTGATATCATTGTTTTTGATTACGGTTGTCATGGTATTCTACCGGAAAAAACGGATGGCGGATGATGGGATTTTCCGGACACTTGGCATGCGGAGCAATGCCGTGTTCTGGTCCTGGATCGGAGAATTACTTGCCGGATTTGCGGTGGCACTGGTGACGGCATTTGTGATTGGAAGAGCCATTTTGTTTGGCATATATGCCGCTGTTATACAGCATTTTCCTAAAATCGATATGAAATCAGAGGTATCGTGGAAGGTGTATCTGATCACGGCAATCGTGATAGCTGTTATCTGTTTGTTTGCTTTTGGTATCTCTGGGGATATCCATGCAGGAGAACGTTCCGCCGATGCCAGAAATGCAGCGGTGAAAAGTGAGAAGATTCCGGGAATATACAGAAAAGCAGGGGCGTTGATCAGCGGGCTGCTGGGAGTAATCGTCCTGTATCTGTATACACAGAGAAGATTTTCAGAGAGTATCTTTCTTTTGTGTGGGTTCTTCCTGTGTTTGTATGTTTTTCTGTATAATATAGGTGCCATGATCCTGCGTAAAAAAGAAACGTCTATGGATCAATACCTGCGAACCCTTCCGGAAGAACATATGATACGACACAGATACCAGACAACTGTAAAGTATCTGACACTTATGATCGTGATACATGTATGTGTGATGTCCTTTTTCTCGGTAAAAGTTGTATCTAACAGAATTGCAGATAAGACGGATACGCTGTACCCATACGACTATGTATGGCTTGCGAATAGTAATGATACAGGGATTATCGAAAAGCTTAAGCAAGAATGCAAAGCAGAAGTGACCAGTATTCCGATGGTCCGGGCAACAACGATTGATAATACAGAACGTCTGGAAGGACCATTTGATCTTGTCTGGCAGCAAGGCCAGAATATCGGTATATCAGAGAGCAGTTATCGAAAGTTAAAGAAGGCAGTCGGAGAAAAACCGAAAAAGCATCTGAATCTTGACAAGAACGGAAAGAAAATTTATGTCGTGTATCAGCAAGATCAGGGAACAAAGGCGAAACCAATTGATCACTATCAGTTGATGATACATCCGAATCTGCATATCGGACAGCCATTGTTTGGCTTTGATACAATGGAGCACCAGACTTATTATCCGGTACGGACGATTACAGGTTCCGAGACTTCGAGTCTGATCGGTGCATTCAAACAGGGAAAATACGAGAATCTTATTGTATTTGCTGATGCATATTTTGACAAAATAAAAGACTATTGGAAAACGACAGACATGAATACGGGAGAAAAAATAAAAACGTCGGATGCGGTATTGGAAGAAAATATCCATGAATGGCCGACGAAACTTGTCCTTGCAAATGTACCGGAAAAATACCAGAAAAAAGCAGATCAGTTGACAATAGATTTTGCAAAGCAACATGCATATGATGAGTCATTTGATTCGCTTGTAAAAAGTACATATACGAAGACAGAAGCAGCGAAAAAGCGGCAGATGGAGCGAATCCTTGAATGTGTGATGAATGGATTTGTGCTTATTATTTTATCTGTGATCAGTATGCTCCTACTTCATATGAAGGTTCAGATGGAACTGCCGGATATGCGGAAACGGTATCAGTTCATGAACCGTCTGGGAATGAATCGCAGGGAACGGATCTGCATCGAGAAAAAGGAAATCAGCCGGTTTGTGACGATCCCATCTGTTATTGCCGTTATAGTTACGGTACTGTATTCTGGAATTGTATTTGGACTCAGGGATTATCATCTGAATGATGTGAAGAATTATGTGATAAATGCAGGTGTACTTTGGATTATATATTTCATATTACAGTGGCTGAATCTGAAGTGGCTGGAAGATACGATTGTGAAAAAGATTGAAAAGGGAGCAGATTTGTAATGAATGAAAAATTAGAAAAGAATGAAAATAAAAAAACGGCAGACGTATTAAGAGCAGAGAATCTGGTCCGTGATTATGTGCAGTATGGAGAAGATGGTGAAAAGAAGAAAGAGATCCATGTCCTGAAGGGATTAAATTTTTCTATCCAGAGACAGGAGTTTGTCGGAATTATGGGAAGATCCGGATGTGGAAAGACGACATTTTTGAAACTATTGGGTATGATAGACCGTCAGACCGGAGGAAAGCTGTTCTTTGAAGAACATGATACGGAAGATTTGTGGAAGGATGAATTTGCGGACATACGACGGAGAAAGATCGGATTCGTGTTCCAGGACTTCTATTTGATGGACAGTCTGTCCGTCAGGGAAAATATCATGCTTCCGAAGATCCTGGATAAGAAGAGTGCGAAAGAGTGTATGGAAGAATCGCAGAAATATGCAGAACAGTTCGGAATTACACATCTGATGAACAAGAAGCCGTATGAATTATCCGGAGGTGAAAAGCAGCGAGTGGCGATATCCAGAGCATTGATCAACAATCCGGATCTGATACTTGCGGATGAGCCGACCGGAAACCTCGACTCTAAGTCCGGTGATGTGGTAATCCATACACTGAGTCATATCAATCGGGAACTTGGCAAGACAATTGTTATGGTAACACATGATCCGAAGATGGCAAGTTATTGCAGCAGGCTGATTCTTCTGAAAGATGGAATGATTCTGGAAGATATGAGAAATGGCGGGGATCAGGAAGCGTTTTATCAGGAGATTCTTGGGAAGATGAAGGAGTTGTAGAAAGTTCACAAAAAATCAGTATTTCTAGAAATTGCATTGAAAATAAAAATCAGGCATGTTATTCTAGCGGCACGCAGATAAATTCTAGCATCTGCAACGTATCTATATTTATCAATTCATTTACTTCAAGCCCAGATATTCGGGCATTAATCAAAAATGAAAACCACAGAAAACAGATAAATACATGCCTGATAAAGAAAGTTGTTCATATATACTGGTATATATATAAAATGTATGCTATGATATTCATAAAAATAAGCAGTTTTTCTTTTAAAGGAGTTATATCTGTATAAGAAAGGAGAGCTGTTTATGAACAAAAGAAAATCATTAAAAGAATTAAACTTGCTGGACAAATTTCTATTCGATGAAGCAATGGATGACCCCGAAAATGTAAAGACGATGTTAGACATCATATTAAGTCAAAAGACGAATCTGAAGCATCCACCGCAGACAGAGAAGGAACAGAGAACGTCTACGGATAATCGGCAGATCCGGTTAGATGTCTATACTATGGATGAAGATGATGTGATATACGAAGTGGAGGCGCGGAAAGAAAATACGCATAATCTTCCGAAAAGAAGTCGTTTGTATCAGGGAATCATCGACAGTAAACTGCTGCCGCCGGGTGGTATCCCAAGAACTGATAGAACTTTTGAAATATATGGAACACAGTACAGATGAAGTGTCAGAACAGTGCAAAAGTGAACGGATTCAAAAGATGCATAGACGAGTTTGTCGGATTAAAGCAAGTGAAAAAACAGAGGTGAAGTATATGCAGGCATGGGAAGAAAAATTGCTGGAAAGACAAAAAGAAAAAAGAGAATTGCTCAGAAAAATGAATCATAAGATGTCCATTGAGGAAATTGCAGATGTATTGGATATGGATGTTTCAGAGGTGAAACATATCATTGAGGAACAATATGATACAGAAGATTAAATCGGAAAATAATCGCAACGGGAGAGACCATCTGACATTATTCGGATGGTCTCTTCTGCCATTTCTTTATGGTTATACTGTTCCGGTAATTGTCAGAGTGCTGAATCCCGGATTAGAACTCCATTCACCGGTAGTCTCGTTGACGGTAAATGTTGCTGCAGGAACAGTAACTTTTCCGGCACCAGTAGCAAAAGTACCGGTAGTTTTATCATAAGTGTAGTCTTCACCTTCTGTCCATGTGCTTCCGTTAAAGGTGACAGTCAGATTAGAAAGTATTGGATTAAACGTATCGGTAACGATTACGGCCGTGGATTCATTTGCAGGAACGTTTCCTTCATTCTGAATCAGGAACGTGTAGGTCAGGCTTCCGTTTTCAGTAACAGGTACCGGACTGATAGATTTTGTGATACCTAAGAGTGGCAAGGCTTCTGCATTTACCGTTTCCTTAGCGGTGATAGAAGTAATGCCGTCTCCACTTGCAGTGACCGTGTTGGTAATGAATGATTCATTGGTGAGAGGAGCGTATTGATTTACAGCTGTTTCATAGACCAGTGTCAGATTGCCATTTGCGGGAACAGTTAATCCAGAGAAGATAAGCGGAGGACCTGCGGTTACAGCAGGTGCAGCCTGTAACGTTCCGTTTGTATAGTATTTTACCGTGTTATCCAGATACGTTAACGGTGTCAGTGAAGTAGTAGAAAATGCATACGCACCAAGGTCATCTGTGAGTGTAAGTCCTGTAATCGGAGCGGTACCGGAGTTAATAATACTTATAATATAGGTGACGGTCCCTCCCGGATGATAGGTATTTTTTACTGCAGTTTTCGAGATTGACAATACTTCGAGAATCTCACCGACGGCAATATTTGAATTAGTAACAGAATTTCCGTAACGGAGTTGTGCCTGGTTCGTAAATTGAGCCATATTTTTAACCTTCCTTTCATATATGTGTCTACAATATAATATATGTCTGTGGAGTAAAATTGCCCGGGGATAATTTGTAGAAGATTTACAAAAATTGAGCATTTCTAAAATATATATTGAAAGCATGAATAGAGCATGTTATCCTATCAACACGCAGATGAATTCTAATATCTGCAACGCATCTATATTTACCAATTCATTTATTTCAAGCCCAAACAATCGGGTAAGAATCCAAGATGAAAATCATAAAAAACAGATAAATACATGTCTGATAAAAGAAGATAACGGTATATACTGGTATATATATAAATTCTGTGTTATCATATGCATAAAGCTAAACAGTTCTTCTTTGCAGGTATTATATCTGTACAAGAGAGGAGAACTGCTTATGAACCAAAGAAAATCATTAAAAGAATTAAACTTGCTGGATAAATTTCTGTTCGATGAAGCGATGGATGATCCGGAAAATGTAAAGACGATGTTGGATATCATACTGAGTCAGAATACCAATCTGAAACATCCACCGCAAACAGAAAAAGAACAGAGAACGTCTATAGATAATCGGCAGATCCGGCTGGATGTCTATGCTATAGATGAAGATGATGTGATATATGAAGTGGAGGCACAAAAAGAGAATACACATAATCTTCCGAAAAGAAGCCGGCTGTATCAGGGAATCATCGATAGTAAGTTGCTGCCACCAGGAGTTGTTGATTTCAATTTATTAAATGAAGTTTTGATTGTGCTGATTATGCCATTTGACTTGTTCGGATATGGATTATATCGTTATACCTTTCAGATGAAGTGTCAAGAGATTCCAGAATTGAAGCTGGATGATGGAGCAACAAGGATATTTCTGAATACCAGAGGCAAACATCCGGAGCTGGTGTCACCAGAGTTAATAGAACTTTTGAAATATATGGAACACAGTACGGATGAAATATCAGAGGCATGTGAAAGTAAACGGATTCAAGAGATGCATAGACGAGTTTGTCAGATTAGAGCAAGTGAAAAGACAGAGGTGAAGTATATGCAGTCGTGGGAAGAACGGATTATGATAAAACAGGAAGGAATTGCTGAGGGAAGAATAGAAGGCGAAAAAGCACTTTTGAAAAGTTTAATTGAAAAGAAGATGGCAAAAAAATATTCTGCAGAGCAAATTTCGGCAATGTTAGAGGTCGATGTTTCAGAAGTAGAGAATATTATGAAAGAGATACAGAACGAAAAGTATCTGTAAGAAATTGTTAGTGGCAGATTCTGTGGGTAGCAGCTTTATACTAATGCATGGTCATATTATAAGAACGGTCAGATATGTTTATCAAGGCATATCTGACCGTTCTTCTTATAGCAGGGGATGAAAGAAAACATGCGGTTTTTCTGTATGTAATTACCACGGTAGATCCATATTTTTAAAATTTCATGGTCAGAAAATCCGCTATTCATGGCCATTATAAGGCGGAAGAAGAAAAGGCATGGTACAATAACTATAAAGATTTCACGTGAAAATAAGATGGAGAACGATAAAATGAATGGATGGACAAAAAAGAGAAAAGTAGATACTTTTATGGGGATTTTATTGCAAGTGTACTGTTTCTTCCCGTGGATGCGCATAAATAGAAAATGGAATACGATTCACATGTATGTAATTAAGACCTTTCAGGAAAATGATTACATCAAGATGTATAATCATACATTTTTAAAACAGCATATGTGGAAATGGAAACATTCACAGGTAGTTGCGTTTATATTTTTACTGATGTTAATATTCCTGATTTTGCTTCAGAGTATAGAATTGTATGAATTATACCAGTGCATAAAAAACGGGAATCAATCAACAAATTATCATGTATTTGTTTGGATTACTTATCTTGCAGCATTTTACATCTTTATGGCTATAGCATCTACCGGATTTGCAGCATTTTATTCTATGCCGATGTTTTGTTATATGATGCTGTTTCTGGCTGTCATAGGAATCTGGATATTTCTTGATATTCAGGCAGAAGCATGGGACGTTGAGACAGGACAGCACAGAGCTGAACTGGAAGAGCAGGATAAGAAGATGCTCCAGATGAAAGTAAAGGCGATGGAAGAACAATATAGGGAAATGTTAAAGAGCCGGAAGATTGTTCATGATATGAAGAATCATTTGCTTGCATTAAAGAAATATACGCAGGAACAGGACTGGAAGGGATTGGAAGAATATCTGAACGAACTCAGCCGGGACATGTTGGATTACAATTACCAGATATGGACAGGAAACCATATGCTGGATATGATTCTTAACCAGAAAGAGAAGGAGGCAGAGAAGCAAAAGACGCAGATGCAGATCAGCACGGAAGTATTCACAACGCTTCCGTTTTCTGACAGAGAGATCATTTCACTTTTTGGAAATCTTTTGGACAATGCGTTGGAAGCGTGTGAGCAGATCAAAGAAGGAGAACGCTGGATACATATAAAAATGAAAAAGAAGAATCAGCTCTTATACATCGAGATTGTAAATGCGGCTAAAAATATGGGAATACAGACAGATGAAAATTTTGTATCAAAAAAGGATGGAGTGTTACATGGTTATGGAATGAAAAATATCCGGGATATTGTAGAACAATACAATGGAATGTTTCAGTGTAAAAGCCAGGAGGATCGGTTTGAGGTTGTGATTACTATTTACGGATAGGAGGCAGGTGAATATGAAAGAAACAAAGAAAAGAAGATATATTGTATCGACAATTATGTACGGTATGATTTTGATTTTTATTCAGCTTCCGTGGGTGGTTTTGAAAGGGAAAAATTACAGTATATATGCAGCATATTTCCGAATCAAAGCAAAAGGAATAAAAGCACTTTCGGAGATGGCAGCATCTGTCTGGGATGGGAATCTTACGATAATCCGGATACAGTTAATACTGCTTATTGTATTTCAGATCGTGATTGTATTACATATAGTGACGCAGTGGCTGCATAAGGAATATTATCTGAATATCGCTGCGTTAGTTGTTCTAGGTGTATATATTGTGGTGAATGAATCCGGATTTGAAATGCTTGCGGATAATTCAACAAAAACGATTCTGATTCCTGCAATCATCATGATATTTGTTATGGCAGAAGTGCTGATCAGTAAAATGCTTGATGTATGGAAAGATGCCAAGGAATCAGCAGAAATATTTGCGGAAAAGGAACGGGAAGAAAAAGAAGAAGAGCGCAGGAGATTATATTTTCCGGGAAATTATACCAAACTTTTTTATCAGATGGTCTGGCACAATTTTAAATATGACTGGAAAGATTACGGCCTCCTGCTGTTCTGTGGTGTAATCGTTTCTGCATTCTCCTTTGCAGGACTTGGAATATATCAGATGATGGCGAAGGCTCACCGGGCAGAGAATTTCCTGCTGGGTGAAGGACTTGGAAGGATATTGTTGAATGCAATGCTTCCGATGGCGGTATGTACCATCTTTTTGATGGTGTTTGTTCTCGTATTTTACATGAAAAAATGGACGCAGAATTACAGTGTATTCGTGACGCTGGGAATTCGAAAAAAAGCGTTGTATACGATTATTGGGATAGAGATCGTAGTCGCTTTTTTGTGTTCGCTGATTGCCGGCGGTCTATTGGGAAATATGATCATGTTTCTGTTCCGGAAAGTGATTTTCTCAACGCTGGCAAAAGGAATTGTTCTGTCAAAGGTGACGTGGCTTACTTATGTGAAAGGTACGTTGGTGGTGTTGGCAGTGTATATAATTGCATTGATGGCGACCAGGGATATCGTATCGGATTTCAATCTGGTCAGGGCATCGATCAGAAACATTGCAAAAGAACCTATGCCGCAGAGGAGGACAAAGTTATTCATAACAGCCGGAATCATAATCTGTATGATCGCTATATTCGAATACCGGCAGTTGAGAAATCATGAAAGTATGTATCTGCTCTCTGCATTCTTTGCGGGTATATTTTTACTGATTCGTTTTGTAGGAGCCGGATATTTGAGACGTGCCAAAAAGACACCGGCATATCTGCCACAGATGCTGAACCGGAATCATTTGTATTATAAATCAAAGACAACTGCAAGGTATGTGCTGGCACTTACAATATTGAACGTATGCGCAGTGTTTTACTTCCTGTTTCAGGTAGTTTCGGTAACGATTGCAGAGAAGCCGGAAAGTCTGTATCCGTATGATTTTGTCTGTATTGCAGATGATGGAGATGATGCGATTTTTGATAGGATAAAGAACGGTTATCAGGCAAAAATCATAGAATATCCGATGGTGCGTGTGGCAAATGCAGATAAGACAGAACAAAACGAAGGCGTGCAACAAGGAAAAAGACCGCAGGGACAACAGATCGGGATTTCTGAATCGACATACAAACAATTGAAAAAATATGTAGATCCATCGTATAAGGAAGAAGCAATGCATCTTGATCGAAATGGAAAGAAGGTATATCTGGTGCACCAACAGGATCGCTCCGTGAAGGCACAGCCGGTGGATTGGACATTTGGAAAGAAGAAACCATTTTTGCATATCGGTCTTCCGTGTGAATATTATACCTTATATTCGCCGAGCAAAGCATATCCGAAAAGAACAATAGAAGGGGAAGAAATTGGAAGTCTGATTGGATGTTTCCGTCAGGGAAAACTGGAAAATATCGTTGTATTCTCGGATGCATATTTCAAGAAAGCACAGGGAATGTGGAAATACACGAACATATTAACCGGAGACAAGATAGAAGAAAAGGCCTTGCGAATAGATGGTGTCACAATTAAGCAGGGTCCGACGAAGCTTGTACTGATCCAGGCAGACCCAAAATACCAGAAAGCAATTGAAAAGAAAATGAAAAAGCTGGAAAAGAATCATACATATGAAGCGCAGTACGATTTCGAAGTACATTGCTGGTATTCAAAAAAGACGGCAGTCAATGATCTGAAGACAGAATATACGATGAAACTGATCATAAATACATTCGTATTGCTTACAATGACCATCTCCGGCCTTTTCCTGATGTATATTAAATCGTTATCAGAAATGAGTGATAAGAAAGCAAGAGCTGACTTTTTGAAATGTATGGGAATGCGAAAGAAAGAACGAGTATCACTCCTGAAAAGAGAGCTGTATTACTTTTACTGGCTGCCGGAGCTGATAACGATAGTCGTGACCAGTATCTTTACAGCAGCAACGTTTCATGCTCGGATGTATACGCATGCCGTCAGAATTGCATGGCTGAAACATGCTGTCTGGATATGGCTTATGTATCTGGCAGTACAGTGGGGATTTGCATGGATATTAGGAAGATTTATCATTCGAAAGGTGGAAGGAAAAGATGAATAAACGGGAAGTTATGAAAGTGGAGAACCTTGTCCGGAATTATAAAATGGTTCATTCTGACAGACAGGATGAAGAAGAAATTAAAGTTTTAAAAGGGCTGGATTTTACCATTGAAGAACAGGAATTTGTCGGGATCATGGGAAAATCAGGCTGCGGTAAGACAACACTTTTAAAAGTGCTTGGCTTGATCGACAAACCGACTTCCGGGAAGATTTTCTTTACGGGAAAGGATGCGTCAGAATTATGGAGTGATGAACTGGCGGATATACGAAGAAGAGAGATTGGATTTGTGTTTCAGGATTTTTATCTGTTAAATAGTCTGTCTGTAAAGGAGAACATCATGCTGCCGATGGTGTTGGACAAGGCACCGGTTGATAAGTGTTATAAGAATGTAGAGGCATATGCCGAAAACTTTGGTTTATCACACCTTCTCGAGAAGCAGCCATATGAAGTGTCCGGCGGAGAAAAACAGAGAGTTGCGATTTGCCGTGCGTTGATCAATAATCCAGATCTGATCCTTGCGGATGAGCCGACCGGAAACCTCGATTCCAAGTCCGGAAAGATTGTGATTGATGCATTGAAGGATATTAATGAACATATGGGAAAGACGATTATTATGGTCACACATGATCCGCAGATGGCAAGCTATTGCAGCCGGCTGATCCTGTTGAAAGATGGTGTGATACTGGAAGATCTGAAGAACAGTGGGGATCAGGAGGCATTTTATCAGGAGATTCTTGAGAAAATGAAAGAGTTGTAAAAGATTCACAAAAATTGAGCATTTCTAAATTACATATTGAAAACAGAAATAGTATATCAGGAAAAGTTATTGAAAGAATTTGAAATTTAACAATATCAAAATAAAGAATATGTACCAGACTAGCCATTATCGGAAACACGGATACTTTTCTGAGCGTAGTATCTTGACATATAGCATATCTTGGATTACAATTCATTTAACGATTAGGCTAAATGTTAAATGAAAGGTCGTGATGAATTTTTGGGTATACAAGATACATTAAAAGCACTGGCTGATCCAATACGACGTGAGATTTTGAACCTGTTGAAAAAAGGGCGGCTTTCAGCCGGAGAAATATGTGAGCATTTTTCGGTAACGGGAGCATCTATATCAAGACATCTGGCAATATTGAGGGAAGCTGATTTGATTCGAAATCAAAGAGAAGGAAAGTTTATTTATTATGAATTAAACACTTCCGTACTGGAAGATGTCATGTTGTGGATAACAGACTTGAAAGGAGCAGCGGACGATGAAGGAAATGATAAGAAAATATAGAGGTACATTAATTAGCTCTGCATTGGTAATTCTTGCAGGAGTCCTGGTGGGTTTTACGAGTATACAAGGTAAGTGGATAAATCTATTTTTTGTAGTGATGCAATGTGTGTTTGTTGCAATCATATTTTATGATAACAGGAACAGACAACAGAATCGCAAGGTTATAGGGATGACTATATGGATCATACCTGTTATTACATTGCTTTATAATGGTATTGTCAGATTGGTTGATATGGGAGCAGATATAGAGAATTTATTTATGGCATTCATTTATTATGGGACAGGTTTAATGTTCATGGTTATAGGAAATTATCTGCCAAAGGTAAAACAGAACAATACGATAGGAATCAGGGTCGTATGGACATTGCAGGATGAAGAAAATTGGAGTGCAACGCATAGATTCAGTGGGAAAATATGGGTGGTATCAGGTATTTTGTGCATGCTTTGCGGTCTTTTTGCAGAAAGCATAGCTGCACTTGTTTTGTATGTTGTAAGCATTATGGCAGCAGTAATCATCAGTGTTCTTTATTCCTATCTCTTTTATAAGAAAAAGATAGAAACCGGAGAAAAATTAAAAATTCAATATAAAAAAAAGGCAATTGTGGGATACGGAATCGTAACAATTTTAACTATTATATTCATTATAGGAAGTTTGTTTTGGGGAAGTATTGATATTCAGTTCCAAGATAACAGTTTTACTATCAAGGCTCAGGGATGGAGTGATTATACCGTAGACTATACGAAGATTGACAGTATCTCGTATGAAGAAAATTTATTTCAGAACTCGAATGATTATAGGATCAATGGATTAGGGAATTTTAAATATGCTATGGGAAATTTTAGAAATGATGTTTATGGAAATTATATCCGTTATACGCATTCATCCTGTCATTCATATGTAGTGATGAGCATAGGTGGAAAAATATTAGTTGTTAATGGTGAAAATGATCCGGCAACAAAGGAAATCTATCATAATATCAGCGAGAAAAAATAAGATTACTAAGACTTCCCATACCTAAAAAGAGATTTATTTATATTTGCCCCATTCACTGATTCATGCTAAAATAAACAAATATGGTAAGACGAAAATATTTTATTATCATAATCAATGAATCAAGGAGTAACAATGAGAAGATTAGCATTAACTGATGATATATTAATGAAGATTGAAAAGCCTGCCCGTTATATCGGGAATGAGGTGAATTCAGTTATGAAAGACAAGGCAGATGTAGATATCCGCTTTGCGATGTGTTTCCCCGATGTTTACGAAATATAAAAAAAGGGCGTTGCTAATCTTTTATAGATATTGGTAAATAGCCTTAATTTCTCAGCATATTCTAAAATAAATAACAATAATAAATAATCATTAATAACGTAGTAACCTTTCAATTTTAATCTGTTTTGTAGTAAGAAAAAGGTAAATATTGAGTGAAATACATACTTTAAAACTATATAAATAAATGAACCATGGCAGTCCGATACCGGCTGCTTTTTTTATGTGTATAGAAAACTCATAAAAATGCACATAAAAGTAATCAGTTCTTTTGGCTAGAGTGAAATTTATATCCTATAAAGTGCCCATTGCGGTATGCCTGATGCAAATTTCTTTTACTTTTATTCTTTCATATTCTAATGAAAAGAAAATCAAAAAAGGAGGAAAAATAAAATGAATTCAACTTTTCAGAAGGAGGATAAACCTACGGAATATTAATTGACGAAAGCACAAAAAATGATTACAATGAAATTGTAAAGGAGATGGAATATGAGAAAAAAATACATTTATATTTCATTGCTTATTTCTACAGGAATTTACGCAATTGCAGATTATTATTGTATTTACAATTTTACATTTACCCTTCTATTTACGATATTTTTAATTTTTAATTTAGTAAATAGTGTAATATGTTTTGCAAAAAATAGCTGTGAATTTTCTATAATTGCATCTATTATTTATGTTTTTATGATAATGCATAATCTTTTCGTTCTCGCTTTTAACTATTCCATTAGTTCAGGAGGATTTCATACCATTTGAGGAGAAAGATTTGAACAAAGAACAAAAGAAAAATGTCCAATACGATGCTTACGCCAAATATATCTTATCTCAAAAAGAAGTTTTGGCACGTATCCTAAAATTCACAATTGCAGAATTTCAGGACTTGGAAGGGGAAGTGATCATGGAGCTGATAGAAGGTGAACCGCTTGTATCAAAAGTGAGCACAGAGCCTGGCGAGACAAATCAGACATTCCATGATAAAATTACTGGGAACAATACAGAAAATACAGAATTGGGAGAGGAAACGATATTTTTCGATGTGATCTTCTACGTTAGAATGAAGGATGGTGTCAGCCGCATCATTAACTTTGCGTTAAATAAGAACTGATGCAGAAAAATTGAATTTTAAGGAATCCATTGTCATGGCTGATATGTTATGGCAGTGGATTTTAAACGAAATCGTTTCATTGTAGCAAAAGAGCTCTCTGTGGAATACACAGGGAGCCTTTTGCATATTTTTATTTTTTTGTGCTATCAGCATCGATGACAGACTGAATCTGTTTCATCAGAGTATCATAATTGTCTTGATTATCAATCCCGCCGAGCATCGGATCACCTACAATATTACCATTTCTATCGACCAGTATTGTTGTAGGAAATGCCATGATATCGGACGCATATTTCCCTGCATCTGAAGAAGAGTCAATGGAAAGATTGCGATATTTAGCACCCCGGCTCTTGAGAAGAGTCTTTGCTTCTTTTATGGCAGTTTTATTTCCATCGAAGGTTTCTGTATTGATGCCTACGACTTCGCCGCCCATTGATTTGATTGCATCGTTTAATTCGTTAAGTTTAGATAACTCGGCAACACAAGGTTTGCAGCCGGTGAACCAGAAATTGATGACAGTTACTGCATTTTTGGAAAACAGGCTTTCATCAACAGAATTCCCATCATAATCCTGACCAGAAAAATTCTTGAAAGGAGATGCGTCGTTGGAACTGTTTTTCTGATCGGTGTTATCAGATCCTGTATTTTTCTTTTCAATCTCAGCGATCTGTTCCTCGATTTTTCGGATAATTTCAATATCAGCGGTAAGTGTTTTCAGCTCGTCATCTGTAAAAGAGTCTTTGTTTGATTCAACAGTGTCAGCCAGATAATCCGCATAGTTTCCATTTTGATCTGCAGCACTTTTGCTCATCATGCCAAATGCTTTGTTCCATACATCTTCGTGATCTGCGAAGATCTGATTTTCCTGCTGATATAAATTATCTAGTTTAGAGTTGGAATCGTCCGTAGATACGGAACTGGATTCAGTTTTTGTATCCTGCGATTTTTCTGTGCTTGCAGCTTCTTTTCCGCTACATGCTGTAAACAATAATGCTATGCAAAGTGTTAAAATAAATAGAACTGTTCTTTTTGTTTTCATAAAAAATGCTCCTTTGAATAATAGTAATAAAATTAATAGTTACCGATTGGTTTATGGTTGGTTGCTGTTGTTCTTTTTCTGACATGTTTTGCCTAGAAACTGATATTGGATTGCATCTTTTGGACAAGCTTTGATACAAGCCCCGCATCGTATACATTCTGGATGATTTGGAGTCTTGCACACATCAATATCCATTTTACATGCCTTTGAACATTGATTGCATCCGACACATTTGTTGCCTTCAACCTTAATATTAAGAAAGCTGATCTTATTAAATAATGAATAGATCGCTCCAAGAGGACAGATCCATTTACAGAACGGCCTGTAAAATAAAATACTAAACACAACAACTGTAATTAAAATAAGACATTTAAAAGAAAAAAGTGTTCCAAGTGCAGATCTTATAGCGGTATTTCCAAGTGACAATGGTATGGCTCCTTCCAAAACACCTTGTGGGCAAATGTACTTACAGAAGAACGGATCCCCCATTCCTACAGAGTTCGTTACAAACATTGGCAGAAGGATAACGAAAACAATGAGGATCATATATTTCAAGTATCTTAGCAGCTTCAGTCGGGCTGTGGAAAATTTTTTTCCGGGGATTTTATGAAGTAAATCCTGAAACCAGCCAAACGGACATAAAAAACCACAGATAAATCTTCCGAGTATCATACCGAGTAGAATGAAAAACCCGGTTATGTAATATGAAAATTTAAATCGGGAGGATCCGACAACCGCCTGAAAAGCTCCAATGGGGCAGGCGCCTGTTGCAGCAGGACAGGAATAGCAGTTTAATCCTGGCACACATACTGTTTTAATCTTGCCCTGATATATTTTGCCTTTAAGTAAATTGGGAATATGGATATTGGTAAGTAATGTGGCAATTGCTTGTATCCATCCCCGTATTCTGGCAACTTTTTTTGATAGTAATTTCGTTTTTTTATCCAATTCCAACACACTCCAGACATAATTTTATTGCTTTGCCAAAGACGGCAGCAGCTTCACCTCGGATCACACCATAGCCAATCATGGCTGTACCTGTGATGAATATTACAAATTGAAATATTTTTTTGCACTTCAAGATTTTGTTACTCCTTTCGTTGGTTGTATTTGTTGACCAGCTGACTTCGGTATTATACAATAGTTAGTGTGAAATTTTCGTTAAGAAGCGGGTGGAATGATTTTGAGATTACTAATAGTTGAAGATGAAAAACAAATATGTGATGCGGTTGCGAAAAGTCTGTATGATGCCGGGTACGAGGTGGATACCTGTTATGATGGGGAAGAGGCATTGGAATACATCCTGACAGAAAATTATGATTTGATTGTTCTGGATCTGAATCTGCCCGGCATGGATGGGATGGAAATCCTAAAAGAACTCAGACAGAGCAATGAGGAGACAAAGGTTCTTATATTATCGGCAAGAGGGCAGATTGCAGATAAAGTCGAAGGGTTGGATGCTGGTGCGAATGATTATATGGAAAAGCCGTTTCATCTACAGGAACTTGAGGCTCGTATCAGAAGTCTGACAAGAAGGAAATTTGTACAAAAGGATGTATGTCTGGAAAGCGGCGATATCATGTTCGACACGATAAAACGTGAGGCATATGCAAAGGAAACAAAGATTTCCCTGACAAGAAAAGAAAAAGGAATTTTGGAATATTTGCTTCTTAACCTGGGAAGACCGGTAAGTCAGGAGGAATTGATGGAGCATGTCTGGGATGCATCTGTGGATAGCTTCAGTGGAGCCATCCGGGTGCATATGTCTTCGCTAAGGAGAAAGCTTAAGGCAGTGCTTGGATATGATGCAATTATGAATAAGGTGGGAGAAGGATATAAAATACGAGAGGAGTCTGATTGATGAAAAAAATGTCACTGCAGTGGAGACTTACTTGTATAACTACATTGTGTATTGCGATTATATGTGGGTGCCTGACAATGTTTGTCTATAAAAATGGTGTGTATTATATGGATTCCCTGCAAAAGGCTGTTGACGCTCAGGGAGATGACAGCGGAGGTGGTTCAGAAGAAATATACATCAGCATACCAGAGGATAAGTGGGATGAGTTCTCAAATGATTTTTCTGTTCAAGTGTACAATAATAAAGAAGACTACAAAAGAAACAGTCTGATAGTTTCGGCTTTATTGGCTCTCCTTGGTGGAGTGGCCGCATATTTTATAAGTGGACATGCGCTTAAACCAATTCGTGAGTTTTCTGATAAAATTGAAGAAGTGCAGGCTCAAAACCTGGCAGATTCGGGAATAGAAGAATGTAAGATTAAAGAACTGAATCAGCTTAGTGTTTCGTATAACAAGATGCTTGAACGCCTCTCGGATGCATTTGAGATACAGAGACAATTTACTGCGAGTGCAGCACATGAGCTTCGAACTCCATTATCGTTAATGCAGGTACAGCTTGACTTGTATCATTCCACTCAGCATCCGGGCAGTGATGCAGACACCGTACAGATGATAAAGATGTTGACGGAACAAAATGACAGGCTTGGCAAGATGGTAAAAACACTTCTCGACATGAGTGAGCTTCAGACTGTAGGACGGGATGAAAAAATTATCCTTAATGATCTCGTTGACGAGGTATTGGAAGATTTGGAACCTCTTGCACAGGAAAAGAATATAAAACTTATTGGAAAATATAAGAATATAACGATGATTGGAAGTGATATCCTTATTTATAGGCTGGTATATAATCTTGTTGAGAATGCTATAAAATACAATCATTCAGATGGTCAGGTTACAGTAAATGCATACAAAAAACAAAAACATATTTACCTGTCAGTAGAGGATACCGGAAGCGGAATTCCGAAAGAACTCAGGGAACGTGTATTTGAACCATTCTTTCGCGTGGATAAATCCAGAAGCCGAGAGCTTGGTGGTGTAGGACTTGGACTTGCTCTGGTTCATGAGATCGTGAGAGTGCACGATGGCAGTATCAGCATTAAGTCAAACCCTGCAGGTGGAACAATCTTTGAGGTGATTTTTGACCAGAAATCAAAGGAATAGTTATTCAAAAAAGAACAAAAAAAGATGCTTGTAAATAGGATTGACTCCTAACTGATTACCATATATTATTATATATTGGTAAATATTGCTGAACATTGCAAAACGTTAGTCAGCATTTAGTGTTTTACAGGTTTTGTAGTACTCCGCGATTTTGACCCCAAAATGCGGCGAAAAACAGTAAAAACAGGCAGAAAAAAAGCCCGAAAAAAGAAAATAATTAAAGATTTACGAAAAAAACAATAAGAAAATTATTGTGCAACATGTACAAAAATACAAGGAGATTTAATGAGAAAGCTTGCGTTAAATGATGAAATATTACTAAAAATAGAGAAACCGGCACGTTATATCGGAAATGAAGTGAACTCGGTCATGAAAGACCCTGCAAAGGTGTCTATTAGATTTGCCATGTGCTTCCCGGATGTGTATGAGATTGGGATGTCGCATCTGGGTATCCAGATCCTTTATGATATGTTCAATAAGCGCGAAGATGTGTGGTGTGAACGTGTCTATTCGCCGTGGACGGATCTCGATCAGATTATGCGAGAGAGAAAGATTCCGTTATTTGCACTGGAGTCCCAGGATCCGGTAAAGGAATTCGATTTTCTTGGAATCACGCTGCAGTATGAGATGTGTTATACCAATATCCTGCAGGTTTTGGATCTGAGCGGCATCCCACTGGCAGCAGAGGAAAGAACGGACGAAGATCCGATCGTGATCGGCGGCGGTCCGTGTACGTATAATCCGGAGCCGTTAGCGGAGTTCTTCGACCTGTTCTATATGGGAGAAGGCGAGACGGTCTATGATGAGCTTCTGGATGCCTATAAACAGAATAAGAAGCGTGGCGGAACGAGGAAAGAATTTCTGGAGATGGCAGCAGAGATCGAAGGAATCTATGTTCCGGCATTCTATGATGTGACTTATAAAGAAGACGGTACGATTGAAAGCTTCCGTCCAAATAATCCGCATGCAAAAGAAAAGATCAAGAAACAGGTAGTCATGGATATGAGCAGTGCAACGTATCCGGAAAAGCCGGTCGTTCCGTTTATCAAGGCAACACAGGACCGTGTCGTGCTTGAGATTCAGAGAGGATGTATCCGCGGATGCCGTTTCTGCCAGGCGGGAATGTTATACCGCCCGACCCGTGAGAAGGATGTAGAAGTATTAAAAGAATATGCATACAAGATGCTGAAGAATACAGGACATGAAGAGATTTCTTTAAGCTCCTTAAGTTCCAGTGATTACAGCCACTTAAGAGAGCTTGTAATGTTCCTGATCGAGAACTTTAAGTCGCAGGGAATCAACATCAGTCTTCCGTCGCTTCGTATTGACGCATTTTCTTTGGATGTGATGGGACAGGTACAGGATATCAGAAAGAGCAGTCTGACATTTGCGCCTGAAGCCGGATCACAGCGTATGCGTAATGTGATCAATAAAGGGCTTACAGAGGATGATATCCTCGGAGGTGCCGGACAGGCGTTCGATGGCGGCTGGAATAAGGTAAAGCTTTATTTCATGCTTGGACTTCCGACAGAGACGGAAGAAGATATGAGAGCCATTCCGGAACTTGCTGACAGAATCGCCAGACGTTATTACGAGATTCCGAAGGATCAGCGGAATGGAAAGTGTCAGATTACAACGAGTACGTCGTTCTTTATTCCAAAACCATTCACCCCGTTCCAGTGGGCAAGAATGTATACGAATGAAGAATATATTTCAAGAGCAGCGATTGTAAAGCATGCATTTAATGAACAGCTTAACAGAAAGAGCCTGAGATATAACTGGCATGATGCAGAGGTTACTGTGCTGGAGGGTGTCTTTGCAAGAGGGGACAGAAAGACGGCAGCAGTAATTAAAGAAGCGTATCGTCTGGGATGTCTGTATGACTCCTGGAGCGATCAATTTGATAATGAGAAATGGATGCAGGCGTTTGAAAATACAGGCATTGATATCGCATTCTATAATCACAGGGAGCGTCCGCTGGATGAAGTGTTCCCGTGGGATTTCATTGATATCGGTGTAACGAAAGAATTCCTGAAGAGAGAATGGAATCAGGCAATGAATGCCGAAGTAACACCGAACTGCCGTATGAAATGTTCCGGCTGCGGTGTCGCAAAATGGAAAGGAGGTGTCTGTGTTGAAAATAAGAATTAAATTCCGTAAATATGGAGTCATGCGTTTCATCGGACACCTGGACGTGATGCGTTATTTCCAGAAAGCAATCCGGCGCGCAGAGATACCGATCGCATTTACAACCGGATACAGTCCGCATATGATCATGTCGTTTGCGCAGCCGCTTGGAGTTGGCGTGACGAGTGACGGAGAATATTTTGATATCGAGATTACGGAACCGATTTCTTCCGAGAAGGCGGTTGCCCAGTTAAATGCAGTGATGGTGGAGGGCGTAGAAGTCATAAGCTTCCGCGAAATCTCATCGGATAAAAAAGCAAGCGGTATGACGATTGTGGCTGCAGCAGATTATAAAGTGACATTTCCTGAGACATTCCAGCATGCGGAAGAGATTCGTACACTTCCGGAGAGCTGGAAAGAGAAGGTGGATGCATTTATGGCACAGCCGGAGATCGTTGTGTTAAAGAAGACAAAGCGAAGTGAAAAAGAAGTCGATATCAAACCAATGATCTACAAAATGACTGCATTGGACGATGGCATCTATCTGTACCTTGCAACAGGAAGTGAGCAGAATCTGAAGCCGGATCTGGTGGCAGAAGCGTTCTTAAAATTCGCAGGAGAAGATCCGGAAGAAATACCGGTGCATATCCACCGCATTGATGTGTATGCAAAGAATCCGGAGGCGGCAGAAGGACAGACTGAGTTTATAACACTGGAAGGTCTTGGAAAAGATATTTTATAAAATAAATCCGGAGATCATTTACAGTGATTACTAAAATGACACAGATATAACGGACTTCCATTAATCTGACAGGAGTGATAAAACAATGAGCAAAAAGGAAGTAAAGACAAATGCCATGCGTATGCTGGACCGTGCAAAAGTCTCGTATACATATGAAGAGTATGAATGCGATGATTTTACAGACGGTATCCAGACCGCAGACAAACTTGGATATGACCACAAACTGGTCTATAAGACACTTGTAACAACAGGGAAGACGGGAAACCATTATGTATTCGTAATTCCGATCGAAGCAGAGATTGATTTTAAAAAGGCAGCAAAAGTTGTCGGTGAAAAATCACTGGAGATGCTGCATTTAAAAGATCTGACCAAAGTAACCGGATATGTGCGCGGCGGCTGTACGGCGATTGGCATGAAGAAACAGTTTCCTACCGTAATCCAGGAAGATGCAAAAGAGCTGGAATATATGCATGTCAGCGGCGGAAAGCTTGGAATGCAGATCAGGCTTGCACCGTTAGACCTTCAAAAGGTTGCAAAAGCAGAATTTGCAGATGTGATCCGTCCATAACCAGATGTGGTGATGGTGTGCAGAGCATCTGTGTATAGACGAAAAGTATGTATATTTATGCAGTAGTTCTAAAAATCATCCGCTATTCACGTGCATATTAACACATTATTGCATTGAAGTGCGCACGAAAATGATGTAAGATAAATACAGTTACGTTTTTATAGCGGAAGAATATGAATACATTTCAGAAAATACTTGGTTGGAGGAATACGAAAAGTGAAAAAAGTTGTAAAATTTGGTGGTAGTTCGCTTGCAAGTGCCGAGCAGTTTAAAAAAGTAGGTAACATTATCAGAAAAGAGGAATCCAGAAGATATGTCATTCCATCTGCACCTGGTAAACGTACGCCGGATGATACAAAGGTAACAGATATGTTATACAGCTGTTATGGACAGGCAATTCTTGGAGAAGATGCGGAAAGAGATTTTGAAGAACAGTTAGAGGCAATCAAAGAGAGATATAACAGCATCATCAGAGGATTGAACCTGGATCTGAGCCTGGATGAGGAATTTAAAACAATCCGTACAAACTTCAGCAAGAAAATCGGCAGAGATTATGCGGCTTCCCGTGGAGAGTATCTGAATGGTATCATCATGGCTGCATATCTTGGATATGAATTCATCGATGCTGCGGAAGTAATCGTCTTTGATGAAAATGGTAATTTTGACGGAGATGAGACACACAAGATCCTTTCTGAAAGGCTGGAGAATACAGAGCGTGCAGTTATTCCTGGATTTTATGGTGCAAAGCCAGACGGAAGTATTCAGACATTCTCCCGTGGCGGTTCTGATATCACAGGTTCGATCGTTGCAAAGGCTGTACATGCCGATATGTATGAAAACTGGACAGATGTATCTGGTTTCCTGATCGCTGATCCAAGAATCATCAAGAATCCAAAGCCAATCGATGTGATTACATACAGAGAATTGAGAGAGTTGTCTTACATGGGAGCAACTGTACTTCATGAAGATGCAATCTTTCCGGTACGTAAAGAAGGTATCCCGATCAATATCCGCAATACCAATGCACCGGAAGATAAGGGAACTCTGATCGTAGAAGATACTTGCAGAAAACCTCGTTTTACAATTACAGGTATCGCAGGTAAGAAGGATTTCGCTTCTATCACGATTGAAAAAGCGATGATGAATTCCGAAGTCGGATTCTGCCGCAAGGTTCTGGAGGTGTTTGAAAATAATAATATTTCCATTGAACATATGCCGTCAGGAATTGATACGATGACAATCTTCGTTCACAGAGATGAATTTGAAGAAAAAGAACAGGATGTCATTGCCGGAATCCACAGAGCCGTAGAGCCTGACTTCCTGGAACTGGAATCAGATCTGGCGTTGATCGCTGTTGTGGGAAGAGGTATGCGTGCAACCAGAGGAACTTCCGGACGTATTTTTGCTGCACTCGCACATGCGAATGTCAATGTCAAGATGATCGATCAGGGATCCAGTGAGCTGAATATTATCATTGGTGTCAGAAGTCATGATTTTGATGCCGCAATCAACGCGATTTATGATATTTTCGTAAAAACAATGATTTAGGATCTTGCGTAGATAACAAGAAAGATATTTAACTTTGCAAGTAAGAACATTACAATGCTTGTAAATTGTAATTAAGAATTGGGGAGGCTATTATTAGCAATGAATATTATGTTTTTCCTGAAGCCAAAGAGTGAGCTGGCATATATCTATGACTATCACACACTCCGACAGGCTATGGAGATCATGGAATATCACAAGTATTCGTGTGTGCCGATACTGAATAAAGAGGGGAAATATGTCGGCTCGATCACGGAAGGTGATGTCCTGTGGGCATTAAAAAAGCTGGATATCTTTAATATAAAGGAAGCAGAAGATATCAGTATTATGAAGATCAAACGCCGTGTAGACTATCAGTGTGTAACTGCTGAGTCAGACATGGAAGATCTGATCGGCCGTGCGATGGAACAGAATTTTGTACCTGTTATCGACGACCAGGAACATTTTATAGGTATTATTACCAGACGAGACATTATTGGTTACTGTTATGACAGATTGAAAGAATGTGGGACACAAGATGATCATTGATTTTCATACACATATGTTTCCAGATAAGATAGCCGGGCGTACGCTCGACTATCTTTCTGGCATTTTTGGAGCAAGTCCGTTTGCGGATGGGACATATACAGGACTTTGTAATTCTATGGGAAAAGGAGCAGTTGATATTTCTATTGCACTTCCGGCTGTGACGAAGGTATCGCAGGTTGCATCGATCAACCGGTTTGCATCTGCGTATACGGAAGGACCTGTCATCTCTTTTGGCGGGATTCATCCGGAATGTGAGAATTATAAAGAGATATTAAAAGAAATAAAGAATCTGGGATTGAAGGGGATTAAGCTGCATCCGGATTATCAGGATATGTATTTTGACAATATCCGCTATGAACGTATTATCGATGCAGCATCAGAACTGGGACTGATCACAGTGGTGCACGCGGGTGTTGATCCAAAATGTCCGGAGGATGTACACTGTACACCGAAGATGGCAAGAAAGGTTCTGGATGATGTAAAACCGGAGAAACTGGTGCTTGCACATATGGGCGGCAATGAAATGTGGGATGATGTGGAACGGTATCTGGTGGGACAGAACGTATATTTTGATACAGGAGTCATACTGAATACAATGCCGCAGGAACAGTTCTTACGGATCGTACATATGCATGGTGCAGACAGGATTCTGTTTGGAACAGATTCTCCGTGGGCAGATCAGAAGAATTTTGTGGCGTTGTTAGAGCATATGCCACTGACAGAGGAAGAGAAGGCTGCCATCTTTTCAGAAAATGCAAAGAAATTGCTGGGAATATAGCAGACAGAAGTAAGAAAAGAAGGCTGCAAAATGTTGATGATACAAAAAATGTAAAAAAATAAAAAATATTCCGGATACCACTTGCATTTTGGAAAAACGTATGCTATTATCTTCTAGTATGCCGCACAGTGAGGTTGAAGTTCTGCTGAAATTATCAGTCAGACACCGTAACTGGCGAGTAATGATAATAGGAGGTGCCATATGTACGCAATTATAGCAACAGGTGGTAAACAGTACAAAGTAGCCGAAGGCGATATCATTAAAGTAGAGAAACTTGGTGTAGAAGCTGGAGAAACTTTTACATTTGACCAGGTTCTTGCAGTAAGTGACAACGGATTAAAAGTTGGTAACCCGACAGTTGCCGGTGCAACAGTTGAAGCTTCTGTAGTTGAGAACGGTAAAGCTAAAAAAGTTATCGTTTACAAGTACAAGAGAAAGACTGGATACCATAAGAAAAACGGTCACAGACAGCAGTATACTGCAGTTAAGATTGAAAAAATCAACGCTTAATATTGGAGAGCATCCATGATTCATGTAACGATCTTTCAGAACAAGTATAAAGAATGTGTAGGTTTTCAGACGGAAGGACATGCTGAATATGCAGATCCAGGACAGGATATTGTATGTGCCGCTGCTTCTATCCTGGTGATTAACACAATCAATGCAATTGAAGAATTTACGGGAGATGATGCGAGTCTGATTTCGGAAGATGAGATGGGAATGATTTCCTATCATCTGAATCATCCTTCAAAAGATGCACAGCTTTTGCTGAACACAATGATCCTTGGTCTGGAACAGATGGTAGATGATGACAACTATGCAGAATATATTGATTTAACATTCGAGGAGGTGTAACAACCATGATGAAATTAAACCTTCAGTTTTTCGCTCATAAAAAAGGTGTAGGTTCTACAAAGAACGGTAGAGATTCTGAGTCTAAGAGACTTGGTGCTAAAAGAGCTGACGGACAGTTTGTAAAAGCTGGTAACATTCTTTACAGACAGCGCGGAACAAAGATTCACCCAGGAATCAATGTAGGACGCGGCGGTGACGATACATTATTCGCACTCGTTGATGGCGTTGTAAGATTTGAAAGAAAAGGAAAAGATAAGAAACAGGTTTCTATCTATCCAGTAGCTTAATTATGAGTTGAAAAAGTGCGTTGCAATGATTAACTTCTTTCGGTTATGATGCAGCGCGCTTTTTTTAACTTCCGTTTATTTATATAGATGAAAGGAATACAGTATGTTTGCAGATAGAGCAAGGATATTTATTAGAGCAGGAAAAGGCGGAGACGGTCATGTGAGTTTCCGGCGCGAGAAGTACGTGGCGAATGGCGGCCCGGATGGTGGAGACGGCGGACGCGGCGGTGACGTTATATTTGAAGTCGATGAAGGACTGAATACACTTCAGGATTACAGACATAAACGAAAATTTACAGCAAAAGACGGTGAACAGGGCGGAAAACGCAGATGCCATGGTGCAGATGGGGAAGATATTGTCCTGAAAGTTCCGGAAGGAACGGTTATCAAAGAATCAGAATCCGGTAAAGTCATTGCAGATATGTCCGGAGATAATCGCAGACAGATCATCTTAAAAGGTGGTAAGGGTGGTCTTGGTAACCAGCATTTTGCAACTGCAACCATGCAGGTTCCAAAATATGCACAGCCAGGACAGCCGGCGAAAGAATTATATGTAGATCTGGAATTGAAAGTGATCGCGGATGTAGGACTTGTAGGATTCCCAAATGTCGGGAAATCTACATTCTTATCACGTGTGACGAATGCACAGCCGAAGATCGCCAATTATCATTTCACAACATTGAATCCAAACCTTGGTGTCGTGGATCTTCCGGATGCGAACGGATTCGTAATCGCTGATATTCCGGGACTGATCGAAGGTGCATCGGAAGGTGTCGGACTCGGACATCAGTTCCTGCGCCATATCGAACGTACCAAACTGATGATCCATGTAGTAGATGCAGCCGGAACCGAAGGACGTGATCCGGTAGATGATATCTATAAAATCAACAATGAGTTAAAAGCATATAATGCGGATATTGCGAACCGTCCACAGGTGATCGCAGCGAATAAGATTGATGCGATCTTTACCGATGATGATCCGGTACAGCGTCTGAAAGATGAATTTGAGCCACAGGGGGTAAAGGTATTCCCGATTTCCGGGGTAACCGGACAGGGTATCAAGGAATTGCTTTACTATGTATCGAACGAATTGCAGCATCTGGAACAGGATACGATCGTATTTGAGCAGGAATATTTCCCAGAGGAAGAGATCCCGATGAATGATCTTCCATACACAGTTGAAAAGGAAGACGATATGTATGTGGTAGAGGGACCAAAGATTGAAAAAATGCTTGGTTATACGAATCTGGATTCCGAAAGAGGATTTGCATTCTTCCAGAAATTCCTCAAAGATTCTGGTATTCTGGAACAACTTGAAGAAGCTGGTATCCAGGAGGGTGATACAGTACGTATGTATGGCCTGCAGTTTGATTATTATAAATAAAAGATCAATTGCGGTCCGTTGATTGTGATAAAGAGGAGATTAAAGATGACAACAAAACAAAGAGCTTATTTAAAAGGTCTTGCCATGAATTTAGATCCGATCTTCCAGATTGGAAAGAACAGCATGACACCGGAAGTTACCAAAGCAATCCAGGAAGCACTGGACGCAAGAGAACTGATTAAGATCAGTGTGCTTAAGAACTGTGCAGATGATCCGCGTGCGCTTGCAGAAGTGATCGCAGAACGTACACGTTCACAGGTAGTTCAGGTAATCGGTAAGAAGATCGTATTATATAAAGAAGGCAAAGATAAACATAAGAAGATCGAACTGCCAAAATAAATACAGGTAGGAGATTTGAATGAAGATAGGGATTATGGGAGGAACCTTCGATCCGATCCACAACGGACATTTGATGCTGGGACATGCTGCATATGAGACATTTTCTCTGGATCAGATCTGGTTTATGCCAAATGGAAATCCTCCTCATAAAAAGAGTGAGACAATAAAATCTACTGCTGAGGACCGGATGAAGATGACCAGTCTTGCAATTGCACCGTTCCCAGAGTTTGTGTTGCAGCCGTATGAGGCATTGAGAGAGGAAGTATCCTGCTCTTATCAGACGATGGAATATTTTAAGGAAATGTATCCGGAGGATGAATTTTACTTTATTATCGGCGCAGATTCGCTTATGGCAATTGAGACCTGGGTACATCCGGAGCGGATCTTCCCAACGTGTACGATCCTTGCGACGTACCGTGACGAGATAAAGACGAAAGAAGAGATGGATCAGCAGATCCATCATCTGTCTGAGAAATATGGGGCGCAGGTCCTGCTTATGGAGACACCGCTTATGCCAGTATCCTCTCATGAACTGCGTGCCAGTCTTCAGGCCGGTGAATCTGTCTCGGCATATGTTCCGGATGCTGTGTGCGGTTATATAAAGGAACACCAGTTATACCGGTAACAGCTTTGAAAAAGCATGTGAAAAAGCAAAAGAGGAAAACGATGATGGATGAAAAAATTTTAAAAATACAGCATACGTTAAAGAAAGAACTGGATGAAAACCGCTATCATCATACACTTGGTGTGATGTACACGTCTGCTTCAATGGCCATGCGTTACGATGTAGACGTACAGAAGGCACTTTACGCGGGATTACTGCATGATTGTGCAAAATGTATCCCTAGCGATAAGAAAATCCGTCTGTGCGAGAAATACGGCCTTCCGGTGTCATCTGTAGAAAAGGAAAATCCAAGTCTGTTACATGCCAGACTCGGTGCGTATCTGGCTCATGAAAAATATGGTGTGAAGGATGAAGAAATCATTTGTGCGATTGAAAGCCATACAACCGGACGTCCGGGTATGAGCATGTTGGAGAAGATCGTCTACATTGCGGATTATATCGAGCCGGGTAGAAGAGAACTGCCGAATATGGCAGATGTAAGACAGCTTGCTTTTAGGGACATTGATGAATGTCTTTACCGGATTTTAAAAGATTCACTGGTATATCTGGATAGTAAGAATATTACAGTGGACCCTATGACACAGAGAACTTATGATTATTATAAAAAAGAAATGGGAAAGGAGGATTAATATGGATCAGGCAAAAGAAATGGCAAAAATTGCTTTTGAAGCGTTAGAGGATAAAAAAGGTGAAGATGTATGTGCGATTGATATTTCAGCGGTATCTGTACTTGCAGACTATTTTGTAATTGCAAATGGTAACAGCGACAGCCAGGTACGTGCACTTGTTGAGAATGTAGAGGAAAAGATGCACAAAGCAGGCTACGCTGCAAAAGAGACAGAAGGACACAGAAGCGGAGCATGGGTATTGATTGACTTCGGTGATGTGATCGTGCATATTTTTGATAGAGAAAACCGTCAGTTCTATAATCTGGAACGGATCTGGAATGATGGAAAGAGAATTGATGATGTAAATGAATTTTAATAAAAGTTTATTGTTGTAAAAGATTTTATGAAAGCCCCGTGCATATAAAATATAAAACTGATTCCGCTCACTTCGTTCGAAGTTATCTGTTTTATATTTTATATATTGCACGGGGCTTTTGAACGTTATTGATTTTGCAACAACAAATAAATATTGAATGAACGCTTGAATGCTTGGAATTGTTTGTGTTTAAGCGAAGAAACGGAAGACTCCGATTACTTTTCCCATGATCTGAAGATCACGGACGATAATTGGTTCCAGTGCATCGTTTTCCGGCTGGAGGCGGAAGATGCCTTCTTCTTTGTAAAATCTTTTGACAGTAGCACTGTCATCGAGTAATGCAACTACAATATCACCGTTATCGGCAACAGAAGATTGTTCAACTAATACGAGGTCACCGTCAAGGATTCCGGCATTGATCATGCTTTCTCCGTGTACCTTAAGCATAAAAGTCTGCTTATTCGGCATGTATTCCATCGGGATAGGAAAGTAGTTTTCTATATTCTGTTCGGCAAGAAGAGGTTCTCCTGCAGCAACATGCCCGATCACAGGTACGTTTACCATCTCTCTGCGATTAAAATTAAAAGAATCATCCAAAATCTCGATTGCACGAGGCTTAGTTGGATCCCTGTGAATGTATCCATTCTTCTCTAAAGTTTCCAGATGAGAGTGGACAGAAGAAGTAGACTTCAGATGTACTGCCTCACAGATATCTCTGACCGATGGTGGAAATCCACGCTCCAGTATCTGGGATTTTATATATTCCAATATTTCTTCCTGCTTTGCACTTATCTTACCTTGTGCCATATGTATGTCCTCCTTAAGTGGGCTTTCTTTCCGTTAATTTTTATATATTTAATGATAACACAGTATATAGGAAAACGCAAACAGATGTTTAGAAAATATGTTCGAAATATAGCATTGAATCTATTGACAAACATGTGTTCGAGATATATAATAAACAGTACAAGGAACACATGTTCGTAGACAACTGTTTTGAAGAAATGATGGAGGGGTACAGGATGAGCACAAGAAGAATATACTTGGAAGGCTTGAAGGAAACTGACGAAAATGCGGATAAAAAGATTTATGCGGGAAACAATTATTCCGGTTATAACAGAGTAAGCATCCGGAGAAAGAGAAGCTTGTATGTGAAGAAGTTATTTGCTGGTTTCTTTTCTATTATCATGATTCTGGGCCTTAGCGCGTTTTACGGAAGTGGTCTTGTGAGTGCACATGACAATGCAAAGGATAATTCAATCAGATATAAATATTATAAAAGCATTCAGATTCATTGTGGAGACACCTTGTGGAATATCGCCGAAGAAAATATGTCAGATGATTATGAGTCGGTTAATGATTATATTACAGAAGTGAAAAAGATTAACAAACTTTCTTCTGATCAAATTCAGGACAGTCAGTATCTGATGGTTCCATATTATAGTTATAATAAATAGTTTGGTATTCTTCAAAACAGAACAAATTTGATATATATGCTGAAAAGGCTTATATATAATATACTCACCCACGGCAATGAATGAAAAATAGTAGTTCATTGCCATTTTTATTATTATGGAATGATAGTTGATATGATGGATGAGATAAATAAAACTTTGAAAAAATGGTAGAGAATAGTTTTTTTTAAGTAGTTCATATCTATACGACAAATACCGATTTTTCCAAAAGATGTGGACGAAAAGGACTCATTCTGCTATAATTATACTGTTTTGTAAGGTATTTACGATATGTTTTCTTTACAATACGTTTTGTAAAAATATGTATATATACATACTATCATACACTTATGCTTTTTATATTTATTATTTTAAGGAGGTTTTTTCTTACATGATTGATTCATCTACAAATCTGGCCAATACATCGTCAAACAAACCGCATAATTATCATGAACAGAGCCAGATCGACCAGACGTTACGGCTCCGTGAAGTTTTGAAGACTTTACCGCCTTTTGTTAAGGACTATTTCCGTGCTATGGAACCGAAATCATCGGCACGTACCCGTATTAACTATGCTTACGATATCCGTGTGTTTTTCCACTTTCTTATGGAAAACAATCCTGTATACAAGAATTATACAATTGACAGATTTACGCCTCAGGATCTTGAGAATCTTGAGCCTGTAGATATTGAGGAATACCTGGAATATCTGAAAGTATACAAACGTGATGAGGACGGCGAACTGATCACCAATGGGGAAAAAGGTCTGGCACGAAAAATGTCTGCCCTTAGAAGTTTTTATGGATATTACTTCAAGCACCGGATCATTCAGAAAAATCCGACACTTCTGGTAGATATGCCTAAATTACATGATAAGGCAATCATACGTCTGGATACTGATGAAGTTGCGCTGTTATTGGATTTTGTGGAATCTGCAGGCGAACATCTGACCGGGCAGGCACTGAATTATTATAAGAAAACGCGTGACCGTGACATTGCTATTCTCACATTATTATTAGGAACCGGAATCCGTGTATCCGAATGTGTCGGACTGGATATAAAGGATGTAGATTTTAAGAACAATGGAATTATGGTTACAAGAAAAGGTGGAAATCAGATGGTTGTCTATTTCGGTGATGAGGTTGCGGAGGCGCTTAAGAATTATATGGCAGGTGACCGTGAGGCCGCTACTCCCCTTCCCGGCCATGAACAGGCATTGTTTTTGTCAACACAGAGAAAACGCATGGGTGTCCAGGCTGTTGAAAATATGGTGAAAAAATATGCCAGGCAGGTAACACCGAACAAAAAAATCACGCCGCATAAACTGCGCAGTACATATGGTACTTCTCTCTATAAAGAGACTGGGGATATTTATCTGGTAGCGGATGTCCTGGGACATAAAGATGTTAACACGACAAAAAAGCATTATGCAGCGATTGATGATAACCGACGCCGTAAAGCTGCTTCTGCGGTCAAATTACGAGAAATATAAAATGTAATGGAACTTTTTTGTCACAGTGACAGGTGTGTTCTTCTTGTTCATCTATTTTTAATTTAAATGAAAAAAGAATCTCCGGCAACATATAGTAAATAATATATGTCGGAGATCCTTTTATTTATTAGCTTAATTAGATTATAATTTTTTATCTGTAATGTTCTCTTTTAATTCAACCAACTGCTCAATGGCCTTTGCAGTACCATCAATTCCCAGAAGTGAACTGTCAAGGCAGATATTATAGCTTTCGGCAGCTCCCCATTTTTTATTGCTGTAATAATTATAATAGCTGGAACGTCTCTTGTCCGTTTTTTTGATCAAGTCTTTCGCCTTTGCATCTGTCAGATCATAGATACGTGCAATTCTGCGGATTCTGGCATCCATATCGGCATGAATGAATACGCTTAAAACATTATCGAATTCTTCCAATGCATAATCAGCACAACGTCCGACTAGAATACATGGTCCCTCAGACGCTATCTTACGGATTGTATCGAACTGGGCAAGAAAAATCTTATGATTAATTGGCATATCTGTGTAACTGGATGAAGGATACCCGAAAGAATAAGAATCCATAACCAAAGAATACAGAAAACTGTTGGTAGGTTTCTCATCATGTGTCTCAAAAAGTTCTTCACAGATACCACTTTCTTTTGCTGCGCGTTCCAGCATTTCTTTGTCGTATAATTTGATTCCAAGATCTTCCGCAACTTTATATCCGATCTGGCGTCCGGCACTACCATATTCACGACCGATTGTAATGATTGTATTTGTCTTTGCCATATAAATCACGCTCCTAAACAAGAATTAATATAAACATATTATACAGCAAACTTAGACAAATGTATAGAATTTTCTCATAATTCAGTTATAAATATTCCTTAGTCTGTCTAATAGTTCAATGAAATATTCTGGGAGAGGTGCATTTACTTCCAGATATTTTCCTGTGGTTGGATGAATGATTCCAAGTGTGCGTGCGTGCAGGGTCTGCCCCTGTAATCCTTTGAATGGGCATTTTTTCGGACCATAGACCTCATCACCAACCAGAGGATGTCCGATACTTGCCATATGGACGCGAATCTGATGTGTACGCCCGGTTTCAAGTTCGCACTGAATATATGTGTAATCGCCGAATCGCTCCAGAACTTTATAATGTGTGACTGCATCCCGTCCGTTTTTACAATGGGTGCTCATTTTCTTTCGGTCTGTTGGATGGCGTCCGATTGGAGCATTGACCGTACCGGAATCTTCTTTGATATTTCCATGTACGATAGCAACATAGATACGCCGTATAGAGTGTACTTTTAACTGTTCCGAAAGGCTTTGATGAGCTTTATCGTTCTTACATACAACTAATGATCCTGTCGTATCCATATCAATCCTGTGGACAATTCCAGGCCTCATACAGCCGTTAATACCGGACAGCTCATCACCGCAATGATACATCAAAGCATTTACCAGTGTCCCGCTATAATGTCCGGGAGCCGGATGTACGACCATTTGTTTTGGTTTGTTGATCATGATGATATCCTGGTCTTCATAAAGGATATCCAAAGGAATGTTCTCTGGTACGATATCAGGCTCTTTTGCCTCCGGAAGGGTAACTTCCACGCTGTCGCCAAAAGAAAGCCTGTAATTGGATTTTACAGGCTTCTGGTTGACTTTTACATATCCTTCTTTCATAATTTTCTGTATATAAGATCTTGATCTGTCTTCTAATTCATCTGAAAGATAGCGGTCTATCCGCTGGCCTTCTGTATTGCGATCAATGGAAAATTCTTTCAAGGTCGTCCTCCTTATAGTAAATGAGTATTAATATAACCAGCAGAAATGCTGCAACGGTTACATAGATATCAGCAACGTTAAAAATCGGGAAGTTGATCAGCTTGAAGTATAAAAAATCGACTACATAATTCAGACGGATCCGGTCTATACAATTGCCGAAAGCACCGGAAAGAATTAACACTGCACAGATACGAAGCGGCAGATATTTATGTTCTATAGGTACTTTGTGGTAAAACCAGATAACAGCAATTGTAATCAAAAGTACACTGATATAAAAGAATATACGTTGATTTTGCAGCACACCGAAGGCTGCACCCCTGTTTTCCAGATATTCTAATTGAAATACATCTTTAATCAGTACATAGGCAGACCGATCCTTAAGATGTAATACAACCAGATGTTTTGTAATCTGATCCAATAATACCAGTACAACGATACTTACCAATGCCATTATATAATGTGTGATTCGTTTTGTATTTGTCTTCATGATACTCCTTCTATAAATTAACTGTATAAATTATTTAAATTATTGTCCTAAATGTATTTGCGTACAGAGATCAGGTAGCGTCCCTTTTTTGTTTCTGAGAGAATACCATCATATGCAATACGTCCCATTTTCCTTACAGAGATAATATCATTGTCTTTTAAACGATAACCGTTACTCGTGATAAGTTTTCCATTTACAAAGACTTTTCCGGCTTCAATCTGTGCAGTAATCTTACTTCTGGAAAGTGGATAGGCAAGAGCAAGTACACTGTCCAGACGAATGGAAGATACGGTTCCTTTCAGCTCTTCAAATCTTGGTTCATAATCTACTTTAACCCCTTTTCCTATGGATGTATTTACGTTCGTATGACGAACCACAGTCAGATTATCTGCAATATATTCAGCGAGTTCTTCTTTGACAAAAATCAATCCTTTCTGATCTTCAACAATAATATCTCCAACTTTGGAGCGCTCGATGCCAAGATTCATAAGTGCTCCAAGATAATCCCTGTGTGTAAGATCTTCGGCAAATCTTTTGCTTGACGGAGTGACTTCTATAATCTGAATGGGATATTCATAATCATAATAAAGAGCATCAGGTAGAAAAACAGCCATCTGACGCTCTGATAAGTCATATCCACCATAAGTTTTATACTGAGATAAAAACATGTCTTTTGGTGTGGTATGAAGAATATTTAATTCATTCAAATTAAGAAAGTCGGAAAATATAACAATCCCTCTGTTATATGCCAGTCTGGAGAGTTCCACCAGACGTTTCTGTAACATACTTTCTTCTTTATTCATAATTAAAATCTTGACCTCATAGATGAAGAATCCAGAGAAGTGTTAAGCAAATCCTGAAGATCTCCAGATATATCAACATTTGTAGGTGTTACCAGGAATATGTAATTAGAAATTTTCTGCAGGTTACCACTGATTGCAAATGTAGCTCCTGAAGTAAAATCAATAATACGCTGAGCAATCTCAAGATCCAGTCCCTCAAGATTCAAAATAACGGTACGTCCACTTAATAAAGTCTCTGTAATCTCTCTTGAATCTTCTACAGAAGTTGGCTTGATCACGCAAACCTCCATATTTACACTGCTTCTTCTTGAAGGCTGACGCATCGGAGTTACTTTATTATTAGAGAATGCAGATTTGGACTTCACAGGTGCTGTGTAATCGTCTTCATCGTCTTCATCGAAATCTTTATCATTGTCTTTGGTGTTTTTATGAAAGAGGCTTCTCTTGGGCTTTTCTTCATAATCATCATCATATTCGTCATCGTCGAAGAATTCATCCTCATCGTATTCATCATCTCCGTCGTCTAACTTCATGATACTTAAGAACTTATCTAATACTCCCATTTTTAATAAATCTCCTATCTTCCGTTTATACTTGATGAGTATAATCACGTGCTCCAAAAATTCCGGTTCCCACACGGACCATGGTAGCTCCTTCTTCTATGGCCACCTGATAGTCATTTGTCATACCCATAGAAAGAATACTCATAGTAATATTATCAATGTTTTTCTTTGCGATGTCAACAGATAATTTTCTTAAATGTGCAAAAATCGGTCTGTTTTCTTCTGGATTTTCTACAAATGGAGCAATTGTCATTAATCCCTTTACGCGGATATGAGGAAATCCGGCAATCTTTTCTACAAATTCAGGAACCTCTTCCGGCATGAGACCAAATTTACTTTCTTCTTTTGCGACATTTACTTCAATCAATATATTGGCAATAACACCGTGCTTTTCTGCTTCTTTATCAATTGTTTCTGCGAGTCGGACAGAATCTACAGAATGAATCAGATCAACTTTATCGATAATGTATTTTACTTTATTACGCTGCATATGCCCAATCATATGCCAGTGAATATCCTTTGGAAGGACTTCATATTTAGAAGCCAGTTCCTGTGCTTTGTTTTCTCCGTTTATACGGACTCCAAGGTCATAGGCCTCCTGCAGCATTTCTACAGGTTTTGTTTTGCTTACGGCGATCAGAGTAACTTCATCTCTTTTACGTCCGGCACGGTCACATGCAGCCTGTATATTTTCTTCTACTTTTTCCAGATTTTCTTTTAACATAATTGTCCACTCCTTGTATAATCTGTTATTGTGTGTGTCAGGATATTACATCGCCCTCATGTACGTCCTTACCCGTCAGAGCAATGTGATCATAATTGGAAAGTCCGTAGTCATCACCACTTTGAACAATATAATATTCATCGCTTTCGCACAGAATCTGTACCTGTCGGAATACGGCATAACCACGGTTAATATTATATACACCTTTTAACTTCCGGGTTTTGTTTAACTGGCAGGTATCCGATGAATCAGGCTTTCTAAGTGTTGTATTTTCTTCAAAATCATCAGGATCTATATAAACAGAACCGGTTGATGTATCTCGGTAATAGATATCGACTGATTGGAACTGTGCATTTTCCTTCCCGGTATCGATCAATACTCCTGTGCTGTTGCTGTTACCACCCTGTGTAAGATAGTCTTCTGAGATCACATAAAAATTCTTTTTGGTGACTGCAGATTTTGGTATTTTAAGTCCGGTATGATCTGCCATAATAAGCTCTACATCTACAAAACGATCCTGGGCATAACGAACCATAGAATTATCAAATGCCAGATATCCAAGCCAGGTGCCTTTTACTTTTTTCATGGAAAAAGCCGCTGTCATAGTTTCGTTATCTTTCGGAAAACGGACCTGAACGCTGGAAGCATCAGTTAAATCTTTTACTGATTGTTTACTTAGAGCAATCACAAGTGTCCAGTCATCATCTTTGATCAATTTATATACTGAATCACCAGATTTGATTTTCGTATTATTCTTCTGCTCTTTTTTATTGTAGTTTTCTTTGTTGAGCATATCAGGGGTTATATCTTCTGCTTTTGTATTTTCAAAACCATCTACAGAATAGCTGATAATTCCGTCGGACTCAGCGGTATATACTTTCAAACCATCAAGATCTGATTCCGTCAAAGCCGCGATCTGCGTCTGACGATTCTGATTAGACTTGCCTTCAAGAACTCCGGAAATATTGTTCTTTAAAGTATATACATCCCCAAAGGTTCCGTCGGTATAATTTTCGCAGAAAGTCTGTGTCTTCTGACTGATTGCCGACTGTTCACTGGAGGTTAATTTTTGTGTGTTGTTTGTATTTGTTTCAAATTGAAGTTTCTGGTCAGACAGGGAATAAACCTGTGTTTTGGCACCGACTTTGTTTCCTTCTGAAATAAAGTAATTAACATAACCCTTCCCTTTGGAATGTACGACCGTTTCGTTACGAATGGCTAGACCGGTGTAAGAAGTATCTTTTACGATCGAACCCTCACGTACTTCATAAACAGAAATGTGCTTTGCGGTCAGATACATCAGAACCGTCACAAGAAGATAAATAAATATAACCCCAAAAATGACGATTCCGATATTTAAATGTTTTTTCTTTTGATAAACTTTTATATTTGAAGAAGTAATATTTGCAGCCAAAATACGGGCCTCCTATTCTTTGTTGTCCAATAAACGCAATGCCGCTCCATCCAGATAGTTCAGTTTTTTTCCTTGAAAACTATTCTGCTCTTCCATTCTTAAAAGAAGTTCATCACGTAATTTCCACCAACTTGTGTTCCAGTTGCAGAATACGGCATCTTTTTCAGGAATACGGCTAAACAGACGCTCTACGGCAATATCCGGATTTAGATGTTCAAGAAAAGCAATCAGTCTGTTCAGATATTCTTCTTTTTCGCATAGAGATATTGTACCATTTTCATAGTCATCGCACAACCGTGTGTCTTTGGCTATATAGAGAGAATGTGCTTTTACAATCTGAACGGGAAGAGCCGATAATATCTTGGCGGTTTCAATCGAATCATCCATCTCATCTCCTGGCAGATTTAAAATCACATGAGTACAGATATCATAACCATATCTGCTGATACGAAGAACGGCGTCAATATATTCTGCAAGAGTATGACCGCGCGATATTCTTTTCAGAGTATGATAATTTACTGTCTGAAGTCCAAGTTCTATTGCAATCTGAATTCCCGTTGTTTCGCGAATCCTATTTAAAACATCAAGATAATCTTCACGGATGCAGTCCGGACGTGTGGAAATCGCAATTTCTACGATATCAGGAACCTTCGATGCTTCGAGCATATATTTTTGAAAAATATCCAGAGGCATAAATGTGTTGGTATAATTTTGAAAATAAGCAATAAATTTATGGGCATGATATCTTTTCTCTATATATTTCCTTGTGCTCATCAGCTGTTCGGTAACAGAAACAGCTGAATCCATTGCTTCAAATCCGGTTCCGGTTTCTGCACAGAATGAACATCCTGCGCCTGAAATACGATTTGGGCACGTAACAGGAAGATTTACCGGTAATTTATATACTTTTTCTCCATATCTTTTCTTTAAATATTTTGAATATGGATAATATCTTTCATCGATATCCATTATATAAATCCTTTCTCTGATATGTGTATAATCTTTCCTTTTATGGTAATACTATTATCATTCGATAAAAGGAGGATTCTTACATGAAATGGTTTGATAACACTGCTTTAACGCTGGTGATCATAGGCGCACTTAACTGGTTGCTGGTCGGTATTTTTAAACTGGATATTGTAGCCGTGATATTTGGAAATCTTACATGGCTGTCCAGAATTATTTATACAATTATCGGACTGTGCGGTTTATATCTCATCAGCCTTTATGGAAGAATTGGAAGTTCATCCTAAAAAAGGGGTATCCGTAATTTGGATGCCCCTTTTGTTTGGGTATACAAGAGAACTTGCCAACGGCAACTTCTCTTGTATACTTTGGTATGAAAAGTGTCTGCGACATATTCTTATGCATCAATTATTTTCAGGAATTGCTTCTACAATTGCTGTCATATCTTTGTAAAGTAAAGGTTTGGTATCAGCCTTCATTACGATTGATATATACGGATGGTCATTTTTATCTTTTGTAAGCAGAATTAAACAGTTTCCTGCCAATTGAGTTGTACCGGTCTTTCCGCCGATTACAGTTACATTATCAGGCTTCTTGGCATCTCCCGTTGCATAAAAGTTTGTTGGTTCCCATGTGATGCTCCTTATCGTTCCATCGTTTCCGGTAACCTTTGCGGTGTGAGATTTTGCCATGATAATTTTTACAAAATCATCATGTTTGATACATTCATTAAATATTAAATATAAATCATATGCCGTTGTATAGTGGTTATCATTGTGAAGTCCGTTGGAATTTACAAAATGTGTGCCGGTTGCCATTAATTTGGCTGCTTCTTTATTCATCATTTCAGCAAATCCATCCATACTTCCGCCTACATATTCTGCTATAGCAGTAGCATTATCATTACCTGAATGTAATAACAGACCATATAATAAATCGGATAAAGTAATTTTATCTCCAGCTTTTATTCCACAAGTTGCTTCATCCGCAGCAAAACTGTTCATATCCGCATTCTGGGAAACGGTTACAACATCGGAAAGATCCGCATTTTCTAAGGCTACAAGTGCCGTCATGATCTTTGTTGTACTTGCAGGATATATTTTGTCAAACATTTGATAAGAAAAATCTACTTTCTTTCTGTCCACATCAAACAGCGCAGCAGAATGTAATGTATTAGTCTCATCCGAAGATATGCCACTGAGACTGATATCACCGGAAGCTACACATAAATCTGAAGCAAATAATTTTCCGGTGTAAAGGTCTTTGTTATAATTTTCTGCCTCGTATTCAGAGACTACATTCTTCGTTCCAAGCAGATCTGTAATTCCACATCCGGTTGCCATGACAACCGTTAATAACAGTACAGAAATTAATTTTGAATATTTACCGATACATTTCACGCCAGTCCAAATCTCCTCTGTCAATTGCCAAAATAATAATCTCTGCTGTTGCAAGGTTCGTAGCTAACGGGATATTATAAGTATCACACATCCGAATCACGTCATTTAAATCTGGATCATGTGGCTTTGGATTAGAGGGTTCTCTCAAAAAGATAAGCGCATCAATGTCATTTTGCGCAATCTGAGCTCCCAGCTGCTGTTTGCCACCTAAAGGACCGGCAAGATATTTATGAACTTTCAGGTTCGTAACTTCTTCAATTAATCTTCCGGTCGTTCCTGTAGCATAAAGACTGTGTTTGCTTAAAATCCCTCTATAAGCGATACAGAAATTTTGCATCAATGCTTTTTTTGAATCATGTGCTATCAGACCTATATTCATATCATTCACTCCTTACTGGTATTTTTTCGGTTGTAATCCTACGTTCAAGACTAATCCAATTCCAATATATAAACTTACAAGAGAAGTCAGACCATAACTTACAAAAGGTAATGGAACTCCGGTATTTGGCAAAATTTTGGTGGCAACACCAATGTTGATAAAACTTTGTATGCCGATCAGGCCGCCAACACCGCAGCATATGATTCTTCCTGCAAGGTCTTGCGATCGTATCCCAACTAAGATACATTGTATCACAATCAATAGTAATAACGCAATAATTATACACCCTCCGACAAAACCTAATTCTTCTCCGATGATCGCGAAAATAAAGTCTGTCTGAGGTTCCAGAATGAAATTACCGTTTTTTACGGAAGTAGTTGTATTGTTATCCAGTCCTTTTCCCGTTAACTGTCCGGATCCTATAGCCATTACAGAATTTTTCTGCTGATATGCTTCATCACTTTCATATTTTTCCGGTTCGATGAAAGCAAGGATACGTTTCTGCTGATAATCTTTGAGGATTTTCTGATTCGGCTGAACAACAATACTCAAAAATATTACTGCGATCGGGACTAGTATAATCAATACCGTACCGATAAACTTATAACTGAGTCCGGCAATATAGATCATAAGGCAGATCATAAGTGCCGTACATATCGTAGTAGATAAGTTTGGCTCAATTAAAATTAAAGCAAGAGGAATTCCTGCCAGAACGGCATATTTAATTAATGTAAACTTATCATTAATATCCTCTTCATGTTCCATCAGGAATTTGGCAAAGAAAATAATAAGCAATATTTTTGCCAGTTCAGATGGCTGGAACTGAATAAATCCTACTTTAATCCAACGGGTTGCCCCATTTACATTTTCTCCGAATAATTTTACAGCTGCAAGCATAATGATAGACAATGCATACAAAACCCAGTAAAAATTCATAATCCACATGTAATCAATTAAGGAAACAACAATCATTGCAGTAAAGCCTATGATAACACCAAGAATCTGTTTGCTCTGAAGTGATTCCTTTGCACTGCCGACAACTAAAATACCCAGAACAGACAAAATCCCGACAAGTGTTACGATTCCAAATTTGTAATTTTTTAAATTGTATGGTTTAGTAAATCTATGTGATCTCACGTTTCTTCTCCTGCTATTTTTATCACTATCTGTGAACGGTTAATCTCTACCTGAAAATCATCTTCTGTAAGTTCCATATATTTGGAAAGTGTTTCGTATAAATCTTTGCAAATATGTTCATAAGCCGAAGGAGTACATTGTACACGATCTGATATGACCAACGTGCGCAGACGATTCTTTGCAATGGATACGGAAGAGTTTTTCAGCATAATAAATCCTCCTAATTCTTCCTGAAAGCATGGGAAATTCTGGAAAATAATCCTTTGCCTGTGTCAAGATTCATAAAAGAGACTTCCGTGCCCGTGATTCGTTTGCAAATGTTAAGATATCCCTTTCCGGCTTTTGAATCCAATCCGATTACCGGTTCCCCCTGGTTCGTTCCTATTACAACCTGTTCGTCATCAGGAAGGATCCCAATCAGCGGAACGGCAAGAATTTCTGTGACATCGTCAACCGACATCATATCTCCTCTTTTCACCATATCCATCCGGATACGATTAATGATAAGATCGATTGTACGGATCTGGTTCTGTTCCAGAAGTCCGATGATACGGTCGGCATCACGGATGGATGATACTTCCGGAGTTGTAACTACAAGTGCACGGTCAGCACCGGCAATTGCATTTTGGAAGCCCTGCTCAATTCCTGCAGGACAATCCAGAAGTATGTAATCGAATTCTTCTTTTAATTCTGCGGTGAGTTTCTTCATCTGTCCCGGAGAAACTGCGGATTTATCTTTTGTCTGTGCGGATGGCAGTAAATAAAGATTCTCATATCGGCTGTCTCTGATCAGTGCCTGTTTAAGCCGGCAGCTTCCCTCAACAACATCAACAAGATTATATACAACCAGATTTTCCATGCCCATAACAACATCAAGGTTGCGAAGACCGAGATCAGTATCAATAATCACTACCTTTTTGCCAAGCTTAGATAATCCTGCACCTATATTTGCCGTTGTTGTTGTCTTTCCAACACCGCCTTTTCCTGATGTAATTACAATAACTTCGCCCATGAATAACTTCCTCCTATAACTGGTTTTACTTTAATCCCTCCGATCCGCAGTTTTTTAGGCTGCATATGGAGTGCTGCTATGACAGCATCTGTCCTGCCGGCGGCACCTGCAATCACGGTTCCGTATATAGTACCTGTCACGATTACATTTCCTTTTGATGCAACCGTTGCACCCTCTTCAACATCTCCGATGATCACGATGCTCTGTTCCGACTCCAGAACCTGTCTCCCTCTTAATGTACCTTTATAGAACTGTCCGTCCCTTTCATGGATAGCTTCAAGGCTTTCGTCCAGTAATTTTTTATGGACTTGTTCTGTAGCAGTATTCTTTTCAATAATGCATAGTATTTCAATACCGGCAGCTGATTCAATCGCTCTTGTCAGCTGCCGCTCTTCTTCTTCTGTGAAAGAACGGCCTTCATATTCTACCGCCATTTTTGCATGGTTAAAAAATTTGGCGGCAGATTGAAATTTGTTTTTTACGTCATCAAGCAATTCTTCAAATGAATTGTCGGAATTAAAATAAATCGTAATGCCGTATTTGTTGCTCTTGATGAGAACATCATCTTTCACATAGAATCATCCTTTCTTTAATCTCCACCGTTTGATCCGGTTCCGATATTGGAAGCCTCTCCGGTGATCAGTTCATTTTCCGGAGTAACTTTATAATAATACTCCATGACATTATTACCAACTTCAGCTGCAAAAGTTGAACTGTAACCATTGGCGATACGTATTGCAAATGCAATCTGTGGACTGTCACTAGGAGCAAATCCTACAAAAAGACCATGATCCGGGTGAGTCTGACTTTGCTGAGCTGTTCCTGTTTTACCGGATAATTGTACACCGCTGGCATTTAATTTTGTGAAAATATCTTTGTCTTCGGATGTTACCACTGCTCTCATACCTTCGTGAACTGCCTGCCATGTAGTAGATGATACATCGGTTACTTTATTTTTTACTTCCGGTGTATAATCTTTTACTGTCTTTCCCTTCGGATTAGTCACTTTGTCTAAAAGACTTAAATTATATACAGTACCCTTATTTGCAACAGCTGTAATATATCTTGCCAGCTGACTGGTTGTATAGTTGTTGGTTCCCTGTCCGATAGCGGATAATACAGAGTTGTCATCGGAAATCTGCGGATCTGATTCCGGAATTTCCATACCGGAAGTATCTCCAAGTCCGAATTCTTCTGCATATTTCTGCAGTTTTGCAATTCCTCTTTCACTTGAATAGTAATTCTGAGTACTCTTTCCGTCAGAAGTATCATTATCTAATTTTGAATCGCCTGTACTATTAAGGCCAAGTCTGTATCCGACTTCATAGAAGAAATCATTACAAGAATGTTGAATTCCCTGCGATACATTCAGGTTGCCATGAGCAGACGGATAAATCCAGCACTTTGGATTTGGTGTAACTTTTTTATATACACCTGCGCACGGAAGGTAAGTATTTACATCAATAACACCTTCTGTCAGACCGGTGATAGCAGATAACGGTTTATAGGTAGAACCTGGTGCTGTTTTTTCCTGAGTTGCATTATTATAAAATGGACGAGACTGATTTGTAAGCAGTTTACTATAATAATCGGAGTCCATAGTATTTGCAAGACGGTTGTTGTCATATCCCGGATATGATACACAGGCCAGTACTTCACCAGTATTCGGATCTGTTGCAACTAAAGATCCGGTACATGGTTCAAGTCCAAGCTGTCCAGGGGTAATTTCCAGTGATTGGATCTTGCTGCGGATAAAATCATAAGCACCGATCCTTCCGGCTTTTAAGCTGTCGTACTGATTATCTTTTTTATCCAGAATATTCTGCTCATATAACATCATACATATCTGTCTGCCGGTAATAGTTCCTGATTTTATCATATAACGGTAGATCAGTTTGTCAAAATTGTTATCGGTATTTATATAATCCAGAATATAATTTATGATTCCCTGATATACTTCTCCGGAATCGGAATATTGTTCGTTGGATTTTATATAGTCTTTTAATAAAGAAGTATTTATCCAGTTCTTTGAAATTGCATAATTCAAATACGTATAAACATTAATAGATTCTTCATCTTTCCAGGCTTTATACGTAGCATCTTTGGTATCAATGGATTTTGACATCAAGACGCCTGTACCGTTAGTCAGTACATCAGATACCAGGTATGTCAGATACGCCTGGACTTCTTTTGGCTGATCTTTGTATGCGGCAGCTTTTGAATCATTCAGCACTTTTGTCAGTGTATTTTTAACTTCTTCTTTTCTTATAGAAAATGCAGAGGCAACTTCTTTTTCAGCTTCTCCGGCATCGGGATCCGTAAAGTGTGTCATGTCAAGCACATCATTATTGATCATTGCGTTATATACATCACCGATCGGGATGATAACGTCACTTCCATCTTCTACCTTATTGCGGTCAAAATCAAGAGAGTTCTGAATTTTGGCGAGAAGAACTCCTGCAAGTTCCTGCTCGAGAATATTGTAGGCAGCTTTCTGCAGATTGGCATCAATCGTCAGATAAAGATCATTCCCGGCTTTCGGATTTGTTCCTTTTACGGTTTTGATAACTTTACCTACGTTGTTAACATAGAGTTTCTCGCTTCCTTTTTTACCCTGAAGCTGAGAATCCATCGCCTTTTCAAGTCCTGCCTTACCTACAGTATCAGTTTTGCTGTATCGTTCCTGATCGGCATCGCTTAAAGCATCATACTCTTCCTGCGAGATCTGACCGGTATATCCGATAATATTTGCAAAACATTTACTGTCAGCATACTTACGAAGTGATTCTTCTTCTACATTGATCCCTGATAATTTGTCCAGATTTTCCATAATATCTGCAACTGTGGCATCGCTGACATCTTCAGCGATTGTGGTTGAAATATATTTCTGATAACTGTTCAGCCAGATCTGATAACGAATATTGATCAGTTTTAGTACAGTGGACTTGTCCATCTCCTTTTCATTAATTCCGAATTTTTGTTTATCCGTACAGAGATAATGAATAAGTTCATCTGCCGTTGTTGCTTTCTGTTTTTTAGAAAGCTGGTCGATGGTTGATTTTCCATATACATCGGCAATAAAACGTAATTTCTGAGTCTCATTTTGCGCAACAAACTGATAATTGTTATTACTGTCCAAAATGATTCCGAAGTTATTGATAACGGTATCTCCGTTCGATTCGACCATTTTAATAACAGAAGAAATCGTCTTGTTCAAAACTTTATTCTGTTGTGCTATGCTGTCATAAGATCCGTTATCTTCGATTGTAACGGAATATGCCAATTCATTATATGCCAGCAGATTACCGTTCCGGTCATAGATATTACCGCGGGTACCCTGTATTTCTTTTGTTTTCTGAATCTGCAGTTTATAATCATCAAGATATTCCTGCCCTTTGACAATCTGAAGATAGAATATTCTCTGTACCAGGATTGCCGATGTAATACAAAAGACAATAATTAATACAAATATTCGAGATTGTACGAATTCTGCAATGCCGGATTTGATCCGTTCCCATAAACTATACAAATTTACTTGCACTCCTTTGCTCTTCTGCTTCCAGTTTCTTGTTAATGTGTAATATGATCTGATACAGAATCAAAGTAACCAGAATGGTATACACAAGTTCTGGCATAATGATCTGTCTCAGGTATGCTTCAAAAGCAAAATCCCCCTGCAAAAGATACATACAGAAGTATGTAACTAAACCGTATATCAATTCACTGATCGCAATAAGTGCGATAGGAAGTTTGATATCATCATCGTAAAAGAGTCTTCGAAATGACCCGTTCATGTAACCAATTACCGAAAAAAGCAGGGTGTAAAAACCGAGAGTGTTTCCCCAGAATACATCTGTCAGGAAACCGGACAGAAATCCAACGGCAAGGCCCTCTTTTTTCCCTCTCATAAATCCGAACGAAGAAGTAACGATAATCAACAGATTGGGTTTGATCGTTGCGAATGCCAATCTGTGAAAAACGGTACATTCTAATAAAAAGCAGATAATGATAATGAAAAATGTGATAAGTTTTCTTTTCATATGCTACTCTCCCTTGGTGCTTCCGGATTCCTGTTTGATGAGTTCGCTTTTGGTCGTTGTAATAACAAGAACCTCCTGAAGTTTGCTGAAATCAACAGCAGGTGTAATGTATCCGGAACGTGTCAGGTTATTGGAATCTACTTTTACATCACTGACATATCCGATAAAGAGTCCCTGAAGAAATCTGTCGCTGACATGCGAAGTAACGACTTGTTCTCCAACTTCAATCTTATTATCATTATTAGCAAGCTTTTCAAAACGGATTCTTCCATTTTCCATCTGTTTTAAATCACCTCTTACCACACAGGTATCTGAAGTAGAAAGAAGCATTGCACTGATATTACTTTCATCATCTATAATAGAACGTACCCGGGCGTAATGAGGTCCGACTTCTGTTACAATTCCCACAAGGCCGCTGCCTGCAAGAACATTACAGTTTTTCTTGATTCCGTCTTTGCTTCCTTTGTCGATCGTAAAGTCGCTGAACCAGTTAGAACCGCTGTTGGAAATTACATGTGCGCCGATTTTTTTATAATCCGAATAATTTTCATCGAGTTTATATAATTCACGGAGTCTTTCTAGTTCATACTGATCCTGACGGAGTCTGGTGTTGTCTATTGTAAGATCATCTACTTTGGATTGTAATTTTTTGTTTTCCTTTTTCATATCCTGCAGTGTCTCAAAATTATCGGAAAGATCGCTCATATAACGTCCTACATATCCGATACCTTTTTGCATAGGAATTACTGTATAATTTGCAATGAAACTGATTGGTCCGTTCCCTCCGGTAATACGTTCTACCCCCATCAGAATAACACAGATGACGATTACGATGATCAGCCAGTATTTACTTGGAAGGGAAGATTGATTTTTTGTCTTCATTATCTCATCCACCTATAATTATCTTCTATCATTGAAAATGTAAGTTTTCTCAAATCTTTTGACATAATAATACGCTTCAGCCCATTTACCGCACAGGTATCCGGTTCCAGAGCTGTCCTTGATTTGATTCCAACCATCTGCTCGATATATATTTCGAGGCCTGGCATATTTGCAAGTCCACCTGTGAGGAAAATCCCGTTTTCATAAATTGCTTTGCGAACCTCAGGAGGTGTCCTGTCTAAAAGAGAATGTATTGCTTTTACACATTCAAGCAGAGGGTCCTTCATTGCCGCACGGACAAGCATAATAGAAATAGGCTTTCGCATCGGTACACCTGTGATCAAATCTCTTCCGGCCACCGATAATATAGAATCGGAATCGCCCGTAAATACATTGAAATTTCTTCGAAGTACTTCTGCCGTCTGCCGTCCGATCAAAAAGTCGTGACTGTGTTTTACAAGATTGATGATCCCCTGGTCAAACGTCAGACCGCCGACCTTTACAAGGCGGTTTAAAACCATACCTCCACCGGCCAGTACAGATAACTCGGTTGTTTCGCCTCCAAAATTCGCAATCATGATACCTTTTGTATTCTGAATATCAAGATTCAGACCTACTGCATCAGCAATAGACCGCTCTACAATGTTTACTTCTTTTGCTTTTGCCGTTGAATGGATTACCAGATCAAAGAATGCTTTCTTTTCTACTTCTGTTACATCCGTTGGAACAGCAATCACATATTCAGAACCACGCGAAAACTGACGTCCCCTTTTTAACAGGTTCTGAAGCAGGAACTGCATGTCATTAAATCTGGAAATGACACCTGCCTCCATAGGAAATGTGATTTCTATATTGGATGGTGCTTTTCCATACATACTGAATGCATCATCTCCAACTGCAAAAATATCGCGATCCCGGTTATCTTTAAATGCAATTACATTTTTCTCTTTCCAGATCGTATCTTTTTTCTTATCGTAGACCTTTATATCATAAGAACCAAGGTCCAGCCCGTATACATTTCTTGCCATCTGACAGAATCCTTTCTTCTATCTTGTTTGCAGAATTTACAGCATGCCCTCCTCACGAAAACTCATATAGCAATTATTGCCAATAATAATATGATCTAACAAATCAATTCCTATAAGCGCACCCGCATCCAGAATTCTTTTTGTTGTCAACATATCTTCACGGCTTGGAGTCGGATCACCACTTGGATGATTATGTAAAATTATAATTGATACCGCATTCTTCTGCAATGCTTCTATAAAAAGCTCTCTCGGTGTAATAAGGGATGCATTTACTGTCCCTTTTGAAATATTGGTTTCGCCGAGAAGCTTTGCCTTCGAGTTTAACATTAATAATTTCATATGTTCCTGTTTCTCGTGTCTTAAATCTTCCATATAATATTGTGCAATCGTTTTCGGTTCGGTAAAACATACGGTTTCTTCATATGAAGCTTTGGAAAGCCTTTTTGCAAGTTCCGATATACAGGATATCTGAATTGCTTTTACCTGACCGATTCCCTTGATCTTTTTCAAACGTTCAACATTAAACTGGTGAATCCCGAGGATTCCGTTTTCGCCGGCATGATACAGGACCCTTCTTGCAAGGTCTACTGCATTTTCACCCTGAGTTCCTGTTCTTAATAATACCGCCAATAATTCAACGTCACTTAAACTGTCCGCTCCCAGACGTGCACATTTTTCATATGGCCGCTCGTCTTTCGGCATTTCTCTCATGGTATTAGATTGATTCATATTTTCTTTAGATTCGCACGACGTTCACAGAAGTAAAGTCAGGGACCTACCTTTCTGTAAACTATAAGAAACGATATATGATAATGGAAAGAATCACGCCAATGATACTTGCCATGGTTATCTTTATCGACAGACCAAATGTTATGACTAACACTCCCAGGTCCAGGACGATCGGCTCGTCTATTCCAAAGGATTGTCCATAACTCAGCCAGGATAAGGCCGGCACCCCTTTTGCCAGCGTCCCGATAAAGCCACCAAGAACTACTCCTGCCAGAATAAGCAGAAATAAAGCCCAGGCGTTCTTACTCCCTGCACCTTTCATATGTACTCCTCCTCGTTTTTCCTATCTAAAAAACTCAATACATTTTATCACATTTCAGAAAAAGTGTATAGGTTTATGATATTAAAAAATTCTTAAACTTCTTTTCGATTTTCTACATAAAGTGAGCATATTTCATAAAAAATTTTTATTTTTTTGTCTCTAACGGGCGATATGTGCCGGCAATCATTTCGGCAATTTTTATTCCATCCATGGCTGCAGATGTAATGCCGCCGGCATAACCCGCGCCTTCTCCACAAGGATAGATTCCGCGGATCTCGCTTTGCAGAGAATCATCTCTTATGATTCTGACCGGCGAAGATGTTCTGCTTTCAACTCCTGAAATGACAGCATCCTTTCTTGCATATCCAGGAAGCTTCTGATCAAATATGCATACCCCTTCCTGTAATGAATCCGCAATGATCTCAGGAAAAATGCGTCTGACATTAGCAAGCTGATACATACCTTTTATCTGTGGAATAATATTACCTAATTTTTGCGAAGGTATATTTTTACAAAAATCACCGAATAACTGTACCGGAACCTTGCCATTTCCTTCCCGATATGCATTTTCTTCTAATTTTCTTTGGAATTCAACGCCGGCAAGTGGATGGCTGCTTCCAAAATCTTCCGGGGTTACGGTAACGATAACGGCGGTATTGGCATTCTGTCCGTCTCGCTTGCTATAACTCATTCCGTTAACAGCAAGGCGATGAGGTTCGGAAGAGGCATTTACTACATATCCACCGGGACACATACAAAATGTATATACACCTCTTCCGTTTTTCAGATTTGCCGTAAGTTTATACGGTGCTGCGGGCAGAAAGTCCGGATAATACTCTCCATATTGATCTTTATTAATCATTTCCTGAGGATGCTCCATGCGGACTCCTACTGCAAATGCTTTTGGCTGCATAGGTACTTCGTGTTGGTGCAGCATGGCAAATGTATCACGGGCACTATGACCGATTGCAAAAACAGCAAGCTCTGTATCGAGAACATATTTTTCCTGCTTTTTGAGATCGTATACTTCTAATTTGCGGAGCACTTTTTTGTTCCCTGTTGTAACGGTCTGGATATCAGTGACCTGTGAATGAAACCGTACTTCTCCGCCATGCGCACAGATACATTCACGCATTTCTTTTACAACCCGGGACAAAATATCTGTTCCTATATGCGGCTTGCTTTGATATGTGATCGCTTCCGGAGCACCATGTCTGGCAAAGATGCGGAGAACTTCGTGGTTCCGCCCTGATTTGTCTTTAACAAGAGTGTTAAGTTTTCCGTCAGAGAATGTTCCAGCACCGCCTTCACCGAATTGAACATTCGATGAAGGGTCTAATGTTCCGGTCTTCCAGAAGGTTTCTACGTCTTTAGTGCGTTGATCGACATCGGCCCCTCTTTCCAGAAGGATTGGCCGGTATCCGTGGATTGCAAGCATATATCCGCAGAATAGTCCCGCAGGTCCGGTTCCGATGATAACAGGACGGTGCTTGAACTCTCTGGTTCCGTTTGCAGGAAAGTTATAAGCATCTTCTTTCGCCTGAAATTGAATCTGATTACTCTTGATGCTTTTTTTGATTTTTGCCTCATCTTTTACCAGGACATCCACGGAATAAACATAATAAAGATCTGGCTTTTTACGTGCGTCAATGGACTGGCGTCTGATCTTGTATCCCTGAAGATATTCTTTTTTCATATGAAGCGTTTTCAAAATCTTTCGTTCCAGATCTGATTGTGTATGTGCAATGTTTAATTTTAACTGATTGATCCGTATCATGTTTTACTCCTTTTTGTTATCTTTGTAAAAATCACTGCGTATCCGCAGCTGCTTTGCCGGCCAGATAGCCGGTTGCCCATGCCCATTGAAGATTATAACCACCGCAGATTCCATCTGCATCCAGAAGTTCGCCTGTAAGATACAGGCCTTTTATATATCTGGATTCCATTGTCCTGGCACTAAGCTCTATAGTGGAAATCCCTCCTGCACACACTTGTGCATTGTCAAAACCGTTAGTAGTATCAATTAGTACTACGTTTCGCTTGACCGCTTGCACAAGGCTTTTGAACTGCGTTTCGGACAACTCTTGAACCAGCGTGTGCATACGGATGCGGGCCTGCTCTAAAAATCTCGGTATTAGTTTCTGGTGGAAGATCCCAAGAAGATAATCCGCACAGGTCATTTGCTCCCGCCCTTCTTTTCTTTCTAAAAGAAAGGATAAAAATTCGTTTTCTGACATCTCAGGCAGAAAGTCAATTTTAACCTTTGCATTTTGCTTGAGATATAAAGCTTTCGCAACATAGCGGCTGATTTGAAATACAGGAATTCCGGAAATTCCATACGCTGTAAGCTGTAATTCTCCGCGGTCAGAAGCAATGGCTTTCCCGTCACAGATTGCGGTTACGGAAGCATCGGTTCGGACACCGGCTGCTTTGGCAAATGGATTTTTCCTGACCTTAAGCTGTACCAGCGCCGGAACCACGGGAACCATTGTATGTCCCAGGCCCTTTGCCAGTGTGTATCCGCTGCCATCAGATCCCAGTTTTGAACTGGCCTTTCCACCACAGGCCAGAATTACAGCATCCGCTTTCTGTTTTCCTGTATTTAGCTTTATCATAAAGCCGGACGATATCGGGGTAATATCCGTTACCTGAACACCGGTAAGAATTTTGATGCCAAGCCGGTGAAGTTCCAGTTTTAATAATTCCAGAACGGTAGATGCCTGATCTGAATGTGGATAGACATAATTTCCTCTTTCTTTGACCATAAGTCCGAGAGATGAGAAAAAGCGTATGGTATCTTCATACCCAAACTGCTCTAACACTTCTTCAACAAATGGAATATTTTCACTGCGGTAATAAGAAGATTTCATATCTTTGTTCGTCAGATTACACCTTCCGTTTCCTGTTGCGAGAATCTTTTTCCCGACAGAATCTTTTTGCTCATATATCGTAATCTGAACTTTTGGGTTTGATCTTGCGGCTGCAATCGCAGCTGCAAGACCGGAAGCACCGCCGCCAATGACTGCTATTTTCTTCATCTGCAAATCCTCTTTTTCTGCATAGATTTTTATAAATTTATAAGGTTACGATTCCTGCGCGGACCAGATATTCTAAAGACATCAGAATTCCCAGTTTTGCATGTGGCCAGGTAAGTCCGCCCTGGAAATATACCGCATATGGAGGCTTGATCGGACCATCTGCACTCAATTCAATAGACGATCCCTGGACAAATGCACCGGCGGCCATAATAACATCCGAATCATATCCAGGCATCGGCCACGGTTCAGGTGTAACATAAGAATCCACCGGAGCGGCCGCCTGAATTCCTTTGCAGAATTCAATTACACCTTCGGGAATTCCGAATTCTACTGCCTGAATAATATCATGCCGGCTTTCTGTCCCATTTGGAATTACAGGGAAACCAAGTTTTTCATAAATATTTGCTGCAAAAATTGCGCCCTTTAATGCGGATGCAGATACTGTCGGCGCAAGGAATAATCCCTGATAGAAATCCTTCATCACACCAAGCGATGCGCCTACTTCTCTTCCGAGTCCAGGAGAAGTCAGGCGATATCCGCAGGCATCAATTAAATCTTCACGTCCTGCAATATATCCACCGATCGGAGCAAGACCGCCGCCCGGATTTTTGATCAGAGATCCAACGGTCATATCTGCTCCGACATCACTTGGCTCAATTGTTTCAACGAATTCGCCATAACAGTTATCAACCATACAGACAAGATCCGGTTTGATCCCTTTTACAAATGTGATCAGTTCTCCAATCTGCTTTACGGAGAAACTTGGCCTGGTCTGGTAACCTTTGGAACGTTGGATTGCTACCATTTTTGTCTTATCATTGATTGCTTTTTTGATGTTTTCATAATCAAAAGTGCCATCTGCCAGAAGGTCTACCTGGGAATATGAGATGCCATATTCAGCAAGCGAACCGTTTGACGGCCGGATACCGATCACTTCTTCCAAAGTATCATACGGTTTTCCGGCAGGTGCCAGAAGTTCATCTCCGGGTCTTAGATTTGCCGCAAGTGCGAGTGACAGAGCATGTGTTCCGCAAGTGATCTGCGGACGTACAAGTGCGCTTTCTGTGTGAAAAATAGACGCATATACTTTTTCAAGTGTATCTCTGCCCTGATCATCATAACCATATCCGCTGGCATAATTAAAACATCCGGCACTGACACGGTTGTCCTGCATGGCTTTTATTACTTTCAACTGATTGTATTCTGCAATCTCATCTATCTTTTCGAATCTGTCTTTCAGATTTTTTTCTATATTTTTTCCAAATGAAAGGACTGTTTCACGAATGCCCATTTCATTATAAATTGTGTTCATTGGTATCATAATTGTCTGTTATCCTTCTTTCTGAAAAATTTATCATCTGTTTATTTTGCATCTAAAATTTTAAACCGCAGGGATTCGCACATCGCATCAAACGTCGGATTGATGGACGGAATGCGGCGAAGCACATTTTCCGCTTCTCGGTATCTTTCCATATCATATAAGAGCGAAGCTCTGTTAAGATCGAACATGGCCCTCTCTCCCTCGTACTTGATCAGCGGTTCCAGTCCGAGAAGTTCGCGATATGCAAATGCTGTATCCTGATTGCGTGAATAAATTTCCATTAATTCATTCATTTTTCGCAAAAACTTTGATTTACCCCTCAGTTTTTTCTTTAGCATATTTTTCCCTCCAGATGTGAAATCATTGCTTCTAAGATTTTTTCTTCGTCATAATCATATTTTTCTTTTTGGATCCATGCGACCTGCCGCTCACGCCGGAACCAGGTAAGCTGTCTCTTGGCGAAATGCCGGGTATCGCGTTTGATTGTATATACTGCTTCGTCAAGAGCATACTCTCCGTCCAGATATGCCAGTATTTCTTTGTATCCTAATCCCTGCATTGAAACCATCTCTTTGGTACAGCCCATCTCTTTCAGCCGTTTTACTTCTTCAACAAGCCCTTCGCTCATCATCTGATCCACACGTCGGTCAATTCTCTGATAAAGCTGTTCCCTTGGTGCGTTGAGAACAAAATAAACAAATTCATACGGAGACTCTTTCTGACGCTCTTCTTCATTGTGTCTGGACATTTTCTGACCGGTCTGATGATAATATTCAAGCGCACGGATCACACGTTTTATATTATTGGCATGAATATCTTCAGCGGACTTTGGATCAATTTCGCGTAACATATTGTGCAGATATTCCGCCCCTTTTTCTTTTGCCAGATTTTCCAGGTCTTGACGATAATTGTCATCCTGTGAAGTACTGGTAAAATCAATGTCATATAGTAATGCCTGGATATAGAATCCGGTCCCTCCTACAATGATTGGAATGTGACCGTTAGCGTAGATTTGTTCCATAGCTTTTTTTGCCATCTGCTGGAAACGGACTACATGGAATTCGTCCCATGGCTTTAATTCGTCTACCAGATAATGAGGAATCCCCTGCATCTCTTCTGGACGTATCTTCGCGGAACCGATATCCATATATTCATACACCTGCATGGAGTCAGCAGAAATGATTTCTCCTCCGATGGCTTTTGCAAGTCCAATGGAGGCTTTTGTTTTGCCAACGGCCGTAGGCCCTGTTAGTACTACTAATGGTTTCTTCTTCATTTTATACAATCCTCTTGAATTTCTTTTCCAGTTCTCGTTTTGTCATTGCGATAATGGTAGGTCTTCCGTGTGGGCAGTGATACGGGTTGTCCAGTGATAGCAGTTCACCGATCAGCGCATCTACTTCCTGCACCGACAGTTTCATGTTGCCCTTTACGGCAGCTTTGCATGACATCGAAGCAATCTTTTCGTCGATGAGATCCGGAGACTGATTTCTGGTAATTTCATCCGAAAGACTGTCCAACATCTGGATCAGCAGTTCTTTCTTTGCAATACTGAACAGATTATCTGGTACGGCGCGGACGGCATAAGAATCCTGACCAAACTCCTCAATCTCGAATCCAATCCTTGTAAATTGATCCATGTAGGTGTTCAGAAGCTCTGCTTCCTGCATGCTTAAGTTCAGTACGATAGGAGGGCTGATCATCTGTGAGGTGAATTCCCGGGTTTTCATGGATTTTAAAGTCTTTTCATACAGAACACGTTCGTGCGCCGCATGCTGGTCGATGATGTACAGGCTGTTATCATATTCTACCAGCCAGTAGGTTTCAAATACCTGACCAACGACTTTATATTTCTGCATGGCCTCTCTTGTAAGCAGATGATCTTCAAAAAGTTCCATCTGTTTCGGTGTTTCCGTAAGAGATGGTTCTGGTTTAGTTGTTTCGTCTGTATTCGTCGACATTGTTATTTTTGATTTGCTGGATGCATTCTGCATGTAAGGTGTTTTTTCTTCTGCTACGTTTGAAGGTGTTGAAGCAGAAGAAAACGACGGGCTTTCTTTTACTGAAATATTTTCTGCTATATTTTCTGTCGTATGTACTGCTTGCTTTGTTGCAATCTTTTCTCTTCTCTTCTTCTCTTCATGCTCTGCCAGAACCCGTTCTTTCATCCTGGACATGAAGTATTCCAGATCACGCTCCTGCGGAGGCGGCACAATTGCTTTTTTCCGTTGCGGCATCGATGCGGATGTTACACCACCAGTCATTCCTGATATTTCTCCTGTCTGGACCGCCGCCGGAGTCTGAGAAACAGATCCAGTCTTTGGTTTCGGCGCATATGCCGGTGTATTGGAAACAACCGGCTTTGGTTCCGGCATCTCCACATGCGGGATCAGTTCTTTCTCGTGAAGACCCTGATCAACCGCTGAGTAGATGGCATTATATACTTCCTGCTGGTTATTAAAACGCAGTTCCATTTTAGTTGGATGTACATTGACGTCTACATGTTCACCATCAATCTCGATATGCAGTACTACGAACGGATACTTGTGCTGCATGGTAAAATCTTTATATGCGTCTTCAATGGCTCTGGAAATGATATTATTCTTGGCATATCTTCCATTGACATAATAATTTTCAAAATTACGGTTTCCTCTGGAAATGATTGGTTTCCCGAGAAATCCTGTGACTTTCAGGCCTTTTGCATCGTATTCTGCTTTTAGAAGATTTGCTGCGATATCACGTCCATAGATATGGTAGATCACATCTTTGAGTTTGCCGTTGCCGGATGTATGCAATTTCGACTGTCCGTTGTTGATAAACTGAAAAGAAATGTGTGGATGCGAAAGTGCAAGTCTTGTCATCAGATCTCCTACATGACTTGCTTCAGTCATAGGTGTCTTTAAAAATTTTCTTCTGGCCGGAGTATTATAGAACAACTGCCTTATAATAAATGTCGTTCCGTCCGGTGCTCCGGTATCTTCAAGGTCTTCCTCTTTGCCGCCTGCGATACGATATAAAGTTCCGAAGGTCTGGTCCCTGGTCTTGGTAATCAGTTCTACCTGTGCAACTGCAGAGATGCTGGATAACGCTTCACCGCGAAAGCCCAGTGAACCGATATGGACCAGATCATCTACAGAACGGATTTTACTCGTTGAATGCCGTAAGAATGCAGAACGGACGTCATCCCGTTCAATCCCGCATCCGTTATCTGTAATGCGCATAAAAGAAATCCCGCCCTCTTTTATCTCTACCACAATTGCCGTAGCACCTGCGTCGATGGCATTTTCTACCAGTTCTTTTACAACAGAAGCAGGTCTTTCAATGACCTCTCCTGCTGCTATCTTATCAATTGTAATCGGGTCTAACACCTGAATTTTACTCATCGTTTACCACCTGTTTTTCAGCTTGTTCTGAAGCTGATATAATGTATTTAATGCGTCGATCGGAGTCAGATTGGCTAGATCCAGATCCTTAATCTCCTTAATTACGTCGTCGTCTTTTACGGTATCAAATAATGACATCTGGGCAAGATCTACCTCATCAAAATGCTTTGTTTTTTGTTTGGAAGATTCCTGTCCCTGCACTTCAATGTCCTTGATACGTCCGGTTACATCTGCCTGCACCAGTTCTTCTACGATTTCTTTCGCCCTGTCCGTAACTGACTGCGGAACTCCGGCAAGTCTTGCGACCTGAATTCCGTAGCTCTTATCAGCACCACCTTTTACTATCTTACGCAGGAAAATGATATCATCACCTTTTTCTTTTACGGCAATGCAGTAATTATTGACATTTTCAATTTTTCCTTCAAGCTCAGTCAGTTCATGATAATGTGTTGCAAATAACGTCTTTGCCCCAAGCAATTTGCTGTTGCTGATATACTCGATCACTGCCCAGGCAATGCTTAAACCGTCAAAAGTACTGGTTCCGCGACCGATCTCATCAAGGATCAGAAGACTCTTACTTGTCGCATTACGGAGAATATTAGCAACTTCCGTCATCTCGACCATGAAAGTACTCTGGCCGCTTGCAAGGTCATCTGATGCACCCACTCGTGTAAAGATGCGGTCAACCACACCGATGTTAGCGGATGAAGCCGGAACAAATGAACCAATCTGCGCCATCAGGACGATCAGCGCAGTCTGTCTCATGTAGGTTGATTTACCGGCCATATTTGGCCCTGTGATAATGGAAATACGATCCTTTTTATCATTCAGATATGTATCGTTACAAATAAACATGTCATTGGAAATCATCTTTTCTACTACCGGATGTCTTCCGTCTTTGATGTCGATCAGTCCTTTATCGTTCATCTTCGGTCTGACGTAATTATTCTGCTCCGCAACCAGTGCAAGTGAGGCAAATGCATCTAATTTTGCAATAGCTTTGGCTGTCTTCTGAATACGTACGACCTCTTTTCCAATCGTATCTCTGACTTCAGAATAAAGCTGGTATTCCAGTGCGTACAGTTTATCTTCCGCACCAAGAATCGTGTCTTCCAGTTCTTTTAATTCCGGAATGATATAACGCTCTGCATTGGCAAGAGTCTGCTTTCTTGTATAATAATCCGGTACCAGATCTTTAAAAGAATTGGTAACTTCCAGATAATAGCCAAATACTTTGTTGTATTTGATACGCAGATTCTTGATTCCTGTCTTTTCCCGCTCATCTGTTTCCAGTTTGGCAAGCCAGTCCTTCCCGTCAGATTTGGCATTGCGGAGTTTGTCGACTTCTGCATTGTATCCATCTTTTATGATACCGCCTTCTTTCATGGCGATCGGTGGATCCTCCCTGATAGAATCACTAACCAGCTTGCACAGATCTTCCAATGTATCCAGCTCTTCATACAGTTCCTTTAAAAGCGGTGTCTGCATGTCACTTAAGATACACTTAATATGTGGAAGCATGGCAAGTGAAGTCTGGAATGCGATCAGATCTCTTGGATTGGCAGATTGATATGTGATTTTGCATACCAGTCGTTCGAGATCGTAAACCGGTGAAAGATATTCTCTGATCTCCTCTCTGGAAATCGCATTTTTCATCAGTTCATCTACGGCATCCAGTCGTTTTTCAATTGCATTTTTGTCAATTAACGGCTGTTCAATGTATTTGCGTAATGTTCTTGCGCCCATTGCGGTCTTTGTCTTATCCAGTACCCAGAGAAGGGAACCACGTTTTTGCTTGTCGCGCAGTGTTTCACACAACTCCAGATTACGTCTCGTCGAGCTATCCAGAAGCATATATTTTCCGGCTGCGTAGATTGTCAGATGAGAAATGTGTGATAAATCTCTTTTCTGTGTCTCTACCAGATACTGCATGAGTGCGCCGGCTGCGATCACGCCACAGTCATAGTCGGCAAGTCCCAATCCTTCAATTGTCCCTGCATGGAAATGTTCCTTTAATATCCGTTCACAGATTGCATCATCAAAATACCAGGAATCCAGGGAATATACGGTAATTCCAAGTTTTTCTTTCAATAATTCAAAATCCATTCCGCTCATATAGAACGCTTCATTGCAGATCAGTTCTGAAGGCATGAATTTGTAGATCTCATCAAATAATTTTTCTGAATTTTCGATCTCGGTTACCATGTATTCGCCGGTTGATACATCGGCAACTGATACGCCGTAATGATCTGATGCATAGGCGATACACATAATATAATTATTCTTTGTCTCATCTAATGCCTGAGTATCCAGATTGGTTCCGGGTGTTACGATTCTTACAACATCTCTTTTAACCAGTCCCTTTGCAGTTGCCGGATCTTCCATCTGTTCGCAGATTGCTACTTTATAACCTTTGGATACCAGTCGGTTCAGGTATCCGTCTACTGCATGATATGGCACACCACACATCGGTGCGCGTTCTTCGAGCCCACAGTTTTTTCCGGTTAATGTAATCTCCAGTTCTTTGGATGCGGTCAGTGCATCATCAAAGAACATCTCATAAAAGTCTCCCAATCTATAAAAGAGGATGCAGTCCGGATATTCTTTTTTCGTCTGCATATACTGCTGCATCATTGGTGTTAATTCTGCCACTTTTCTTCTCCTCTTGTCATTTTATTTTTACATTTCATTATAACATTTATATTTTGAATTTAAAAGGATAGTTTTTCTCACAAACTGTGGTTTGTCTTCTCCATATAACAAATGCAGAATATTGGCACTCAGATAGATTCCAACAGCACAAAGACAGGCAAACAATATCATAAATGGAAGACAAATCTGCCCGAATAACTGAAATGGCATACAGCTGTAATCCCATACATGAAGTGCAAACCATTTATTTACAATGATACCTGTGATAAATTCCATTGCTGTTACAAAGATACTGCACCGCAGCACCTGTCTTAGAAAATCATCCTGCCAGTGTACCAGTTCTCCCTGGTACGTGAAAAACATCATACAGATTCCGCCCAGTAAAAACATGGACCAATGTGAAAATCCACGGAAGATGATTTCCAGCGAATAGTAGATCCATCCTCCGATACCCCATAAAAATAAATACTCACTGATTTTTTTCATATAAAAACGCCCTCACTATCTTGTTGATATTACATAGTTTGAGCGCTTTTATGGTTAATTATAATACATTTATTCTGCCAGTTCTCCCAGATAATAGAAACCTTTGCATTCAGTCAGTCTGACATCTGCCAGACGTCCGATCATTCCTTTATCTCCCTTGATATGTACCAGCAGATTGTTGCTTAAACGTCCGGTCACCATGGATGGATCGTGTTCACTGACTGATTCGATCAATGCTGTCTGAACAGTTCCTTCATGAACAGAGCATACTTCTGATGCGATGGAATGAACTTCTTTTAATAATCTGTCAAAACGATTTTTGACCACATCTTCAGGCACCTGATCTTCCATAACTGCAGCCGGTGTTCCGGTACGTTTTGAATAGATAAAAGTAAATGCACTGTCATAGCGGACTTTTCTTACGATATCCATTGTCTCTTCAAAATCTTCTTCTGTCTCACCAGGGAAACCAACAATGATATCGGTAGTAAGAGAAACATCCGGTACTGATCTTCTGATCTTTTCTACCAGTTCCAGATACTGTTCTTTTGTATAATGACGATTCATCTTCTTCAAAATCTTGCTGCTTCCGGATTGTACCGGTAAATGCAGATGTTTGCAGATCTTTTTGGATTTGCCCATGACTTCGATCAGTTCATCGGATAGATCCTTTGGATGAGACGTCATAAAGCGAATGCGTTCCAGTCCTTCGATCTGTTCAATTCTTTCAAGAAGCTGGGCAAATGTAATCGGATGTTCCAGATTCTTACCATAAGAATTGACATTTTGGCCGAGCAGCATAACCTCAACAACACCATCTGCAACAAGCTGGCGGATTTCGGATATGATCGCCTCAGGATCACGGCTTCTTTCTCTTCCACGTACATATGGTACGATACAGTAACTGCAGAAGTTATTACATCCAAACATGATATTTACTCCGGATTTGAAGGAGAATTTACGGTCATTCGGAAGGTTTTCAACAATTTTATCGGTATCTTTCCAGATATCGATCACCATACGCTGCGATTCGAAACGTGTGACGATGAGTTCGGCAAATTTAAAAATGTTATGCGTTCCAAAAATAATATCTACATAGCGATAACTCGTCTTTAACTTTTCTACGACTTCCGGTTCCTGCATCATGCATCCGCAAAGACCGATCATCATATGAGGATTTTTCTTTTTTCTTGGTTTTAACTGGCCAAGTCGTCCGTAGACACGCATATTGGCATTTTCTCTTACTGTACAGGTATTAAAGATGATAAAATCAGCCTCATCTTCCGCAGCTTCTACGTAACCGATTTTTTCCAGGATTCCGCAAAGCTTTTCAGAGTCTCTCGCGTTCATCTGACAACCAAAGGTTGTAACGCAGAACGTCAGCGGACGACCAAGTTCTTCGGATTCACGCTGTACATATGCCTTTGCCTTTTCGATGAAATAATACTGACGGGCAGTATCATCCGCCGGTGGCTCTTTTGTAATATCTATATCGTAATTAACATTATTAAGCATTCTTTTTGCTCCTTTGTATTATTTTAGAATCAATTAGTAATCATGGATTTAGACAAACTGATGTCTGTTTTCGTCATATTCATAATCAATGGTTTTTAAAGTATTCACAATTTCTTCTTTTTCTACATTCATATCATCACATAAAGCATCCAGATTGTGATAATAATCTCTGAGTTTTGTATTGACTACACTAAGTAACAGCATAGGATCTTTCGGTAACCCATTTGCCATCTTTTGTTCACTCCTTTTTGTTATATAAGACTTTTCTCTTCTGTATCAAGCGGATAACTCTGCTTTTCTGTCACAACTTTCTCTGGCTTTATATCATGTTCCTCAAAAGGAAGTTCTCTGTACATCTGCAATTCGAATGCAATTGCAACCGCATGCAGATTCGGATGTTTTTCCAGATATTTGTCATAAAAGCCGCCGCCATATCCAATCCTGTGGCATTCTTCATCAAAAGCGACTCCAGGCATGATCAAAAGTCCGTCTTCTCCGTCTGCTATATGATCGCCGGTTGGTTCCAGAATCCCGTATGCGCCCGGCTGTAAGTCATCTTTACTTTCTACCAGGTAAAAATTCATTTCGCTTCCCTCAATTCTCGGAAACCACACACTTTTTCCGAGCTTCCAGGCCTCCTCCATGATGGAAGAGGTTCCCACTTCTCCGTTATAATTTGCATAACAGTATATATCGGTCTCTTCTAAAAATCGCGGATGATTGATAACTCTTTCGGTAATGTCGTTGGTTGCCTGTTGCCACACAAGTGGATCCATCTCTTTTCTGAGACGGATGATCTTATGTCTAATTTCCTTTTTTGTTTCCAAATTTCTCACCTAAATTCGTAATACTTCCGTCTTTTTCCTTTATAGAAATGTTGTTCAACTGCCCACGCAGGTTCCTTTTAAAAGAATCTATATATTCTTTTCTCAAGATCTGCTGTTCTTTTAGTTCTTCCGGTGTCAGACCTTCTGATTTTGATTTGTGATATAATTCATTGATTCTTGCTACTTTTTTATCATCCATTATCTTTTGTCCTTTCTGTAAGTTTCAGGTTTAACTGGAATAATTTTCCAGAAAACCATATAAGCTTTCTGATGTTTCTATATATTTTCCATTCTGAATTTCTTTTTGAAGATTTTCCGGAAGGTCCTCCAGTGAAATATCTGTATATTCATATACCGTCTTTTTATCACTAAGATATACAACCACATATCCATTTAATTCCTTCAGATAATAACAGTCGTCTTTAAGAGCCTGTCCGTCTGCTGCCACAGAAGTGTTGTTCATTTCTTTCTGTTCCTTCGCATTTATTTCGGCCTGGATTTCACGCTTTCCTTTATTCAAACTCAGCTGATAAGCACAGGTAATTCCAAATACTACAAGGATCAGAAACAGTAAAAAGCCAATACCATACTTATTTTTCATAGTGATTACTCCTTTTTGAGTACAGTATTAGCTTATAACATTGTATTTATACGATTTTTCTCAATGTTTTTTCGATAAGAAGCCCCTCCCGCTCCGGATAATCATACTTTTCACTTTCTCTGATACATGCACATACGAATGCATGAGAAGCCTGGACACTTTCCAGAAGTGTGTTACCCTGCAGGAGTCTGGCAAGAAACATTCCGTCAAATGCGTCACCGGCTCCGTGAAATTCTTTTAATACTTCACCGTTCCCGATATAGAGAAATGCATCGTCTTCATATAATACGATACCTTTTTTGCAATCATCTTTCGGAACACTGGTGATGATCATATCTTTGGCACCCATTTTGCGCAGTTCTTCGCACAGATGCAGGACATTTCGGTGATTCCCTGTGATCTGATACTCTTTTTCGGCGAGCAGATACATTTCTGTCAGATTTGGCAGAATTACATCCGAATAAGGCAAAAGCCTTCTCATCGATGTACCGTAAGATCCATCAAAATTAGAATAATATTTCCCGTGATCACCCATGATTGGGTCAAGGATTACTTTGGTATCCGGAAATTGACTGATAAAATAAATAACAGAATCAATCACGTCAACATTACCAAGGTATCCTACAAAAATCGCGTCAAATGTAATGTTTTCTTTCTTATAGTGATCCGCACACGTACGTATATATTCTCCGGGTACATGATATATGGCAGGTGTTCCATAACCTCCGGTATGTGTCGATAACAACACAGTCGGGATGGGACACGCTTCAATTCCCATCATACTTAAGATAGGTGTCATATTCATCATGGCTGCTTTTCCTACACCGCATATATCGTGTAACAGTGCAATCTTTTTTACTGGTCTCATAACTTACCTGTATTCCCCTTTTATCAAATGTAATCTACGGCATAATGTCACAAGGGTAGCTCCTTTTGGCATGCCAAGTAATTCTTCTTCTGTAATTCCTCCAAGTACAACAATAGCCACACCATAAGTTACCACTGCTGCAAGAAGTGCGATGATCGTCGCAATATATGGGCCTGCGAACAATTCGAAAATCAGGTGGACCAAAACAGCGATCACACCCATGATCAGTGAAGCCAGTGCAGGGATTACAAAAGTCTTCTTCTTTTCCTGCACATATCCAATCCTGTCACGCAGTGCTTTTGCGTTCAATACACAGATTGCTCCGGAGAAAATAATCTTACTTAATACTACGGCATAGATATTCCATTTCAATACTACCAGCATCAGGAACAATGTCACAATATGGATCACCAGGGAAATTGCAGCATTCTTTACCGGAGTCATCATGTCATCAAGGCCCTGTAATACAGAGTTGGTAACAGTTGACAGACAGAAGAATACAACCGAAAGAGCTCCCATCTGAAGCATCAGTGCAGCCGTTGTATTATCCTGAGTAAAATATAACATATTCAGGATTGGTTTTGCCAGCGTAATAAAACCAACCGCACATGGAATTGCGATCACCATATTAAAACGGCTTACCGTATTGATCTTATTATGTACCTGTTTTCTGCTACCAGTCTGTACTGTTGCAACCAGACTTGGCACCAGAGATGCCGCCAGTGCACTGGAAATAGAAAGCGGTACATTGATCATTGTACTGTACTGTCCCTGAAAGATTCCCAAAAGACTTGCATATTCTTTTTTACTGAACCCCTGTGCAGCCATTACGTTATTAAAAAGCGCCGTATCTACGAAGTCACTGATATTATATACAGTTGCACTTAAAATAACCGGTGCGATCGTTACAAACAGAACTTTGTATACCGTCTTATAGCTTTCGCGTTTTTTCGAATGGTCACGTCTCATTTTGCGTTTGAAGACTTTGTTATATGCAAGAAATACAAGACCAACAAATACTAATGCACTGAATGCTCCAAGAACAGTACCAAGTGTTCCTCCGGCTGCGGCAAATGCCGGACCGAAAGATTTGTCACCTCTCGTTTTTCCTACGGCTTTTCCTGCATTTAATAATACATAGGCTCCCGCAATAGATACAACTGCATTTATGATCTGTTCAATAACCTGTGAAATTGCAGTCGGGACCATGGAACCGATTCCCTGAAAAAATCCTCTCAAAACTCCAAGTAATGCAACGATCAGAATACACGGTGCCAATACACGGAGCGCATATGCACTCATATCCAGATGCATGATCGTCGTTGCAATAAAATCAGCTCCAAAGAATACAAGCAGAGCTACAAAACCACCGGCGAGCAATGCAAATGTTATGGCTCCACGAAAAATCTTATGTGCATTTTTGTATTCTCCTACGGCGACTCTTGCGGATACCAGTTTTGATACTGCCAAAGGGAGGCTGTAAGAAGTCAACATCAAAGCCACGGAATAGATTGAGAACGCTACGGAATAGTATCCGTTTCCTTCCGTTCCGATAATATTAAGCAGCGGAATGCGGTAAAATGCTCCGATCAGCTTTGTGATAACTCCTGCTATCGCCAGAATCGATCCCTGTACGAGGAAATTCTTCTCATTTTTTTTACGTTGTTCAGACATACATCTTTAACTCCATCATTTTGTATAAATTAGTAAGATCAATTGTTATCTCAGAATATCCAGGCGTTCCATAATCTCTCGTTGTTTTTGTTCCATCACCTGGCGTTCTTCATCTTCCATATGGTCATAACCTGTTAAGTGTAACACAGAATGCGCAATAAGAAAAGCATATTCTCGCATCGGACTGTGTCCGTACTCTTCTGCCTGTGCAAGAACTTTCTCTTTTGATATCACAATATCACCAAGCGTCAGCTCTCCGCTTTCAGGATCGAAACAATCTTCCTGTTCTTCCAGGAAGTCAAATGTTCCGGGTTCCGGATAATCGATCATAGGGAAAGACAATACATCAGTTGCTCTGTCGATTCCTCTGAATTCCTTATTCATCTCATGAATCTGTGCATTTTCTGTCAGGAGCAGGTTTACTTCTGCCTCATAAGGGCAGCCTACATAATCCAGGGCTTCTTCTACTACTCTTTTTGCAAGTGCTTCACATTCAAGTGGAAGTTTCACATCCCCTTCTTCTTCAAAATATAATGTCATGATCTTCGCCTCTTATCTTTTCCTTTGTATTTAGCATCATTTCCACGACGGTTTTCGTGTTTGCTTTCATAATCTTCGTATGCTTTTACGATTCTTTGTACCAGCGGATGACGTACAACATCTTTGCTGGTAAGGTGGCAGATACTGATATCTTCGATATCTTTTACAACTCTTGTTGCCACATCAAGTCCCGATACCTGACCGGATGGCAGATCCTTCTGTGTTGCATCACCTGTAATGACAACTTTTGAGCCAAATCCGATTCGTGTAAGGAACATCTTCATCTGTGCCGGGGTGGTATTCTGAGCTTCATCCAGAATAATAAATGCATTATCAAGCGTACGCCCACGCATATAAGCAAGCGGTGCCACTTCGATCAGACCTTTTTCAGAATTCTTCATAAAACTTTCTGCGCCCATGATCTGATACAGTGCATCATAAAGTGGACGTAAGTACGGATCGATCTTACTCTGAAGATCTCCCGGAAGGAATCCGAGTTTTTCTCCTGCTTCGATTGCAGGACGTGTCAGAATAATCCTTCCAACTTCGTTATTTTTAAATGCAGTGATTGCCATTGCCATCGCAAGATATGTCTTACCGGTACCGGCAGGCCCAAGTCCGAAGACGATCATCTGTTTGCGGATTGCATCTACATATTTTTTCTGCCCAAGGGTTTTGGGTTTGATCGGCTTTCCCTGTAATGTATGGCAGATAATATCCTTATCGATCTCCAGAACATTTTCTTCACTGTCTTCCATTACAAGTGCCAGTGTATAATCTACATTCTGTTCCTGGATCGTGTTGCCTCTTTTGGAAAGTTCAACAAGCTGATCCAGCACTTTTTTTGCTTTTTCCACCTTCAGAGCATCTCCCATGATCTTTACACTTTCACCTCTCGCGATCAGTGTTACATGAAGAGCCCGTTCTATTTTCTTTGCATATACATCGAACTGCCCGAACACATTCGCTTCATGTTCTGCAGGTATATCGATGACTGTTTCCATTAATCCCATGCATTAATCTCCATTCTTTGTTTCTTCTTCCGAAGAATTTTCTATCGGAATCGGTACAGACGGCATCTTTCTGCCAACGGAACATCTGATCTTTAGTGTTCCCTTTGCATAATACGTCTCAGACCCTGTGTATATTTTAACATCATTCTGGATAATTTCTACCCCTTTTTTCTCCAATTCTTTACAGTAATCCTGAAAATCTGCCGATAATATCATTCTGGCATCTGCTTTGGTATACTTCTTATACATTTTGCGGTAAGGCGTTATCGTGCTTTTTTCTAATGTCACCGGAATTACATTGGCAATCGGATATTTTTTCTGAACTACATGTTTTTCGAAGACCGGATATTGATTGTTTTTAGATTCAGTCGTGAAATAATGCCTGCCAAGACGGATTCCGTAATTTCTTTTCTGGAGAAAGTAAAATCTTGAACGGTAATATTTTTTCCGTATATATTGTCTGGTTAACTCTTTCTGATATGTAATGGCTTTTTCTCCTGTTATGTCTGCATCTGCATTTTTCAATCTGTAACCGGTAATCTCTTTTTCATCATTACAGATTGGAATCTGACCAGACACAAGGATAGCTCCTTTTTTCACTTTTGTCCCCCGCTGTACCATAGGAGTACCGGTACGCGTTATAATATCTACAATTGTGCAGTCCGTATCTGCAATAATATCTTTTCCTTCTTCGTTATTGTCTGAACTGATTTTTGAACTGTCCGTAAAATCGTCTTCATTTTCCTTTATCCGGATGACCAGACGGCATCCATCCACGGAAGCGGAAACCCATATGATCCTGTCGTACTTTTTTCTGAGATCCTGCACGATCTTTCTACAGTTTACATCTGATTTTTTCATACCGCCTTTGACGTTTTCGGACGAAAGGAATCTTTTCAGCGTATCATCTGTATAAGAGAGATTCCCACTGATATCTATGCCCCAGATAAAACGTGTCATAAAAAGGATCAGACCGGCACAGATAAGAAAACCAGACAGCAGTATGTGACGTTTACGGTATCTGTGTAAAAGAAAAGGAAGACCACTGCGGCGTATGATGCAAACCTTCGTACCGGTCTTCCTTACGATCTCTTTCAGTCTGCGAAAACCATCAATCGTAAGATTCATCTCATATGAACCGCAGACCCGCTTCAGATCCCATATATAAATATTTTTATAACGGCAGGCGTTCAGAAAACGTTCCGGCGAATATCCGGTTACCCGTATCCTGACATAACCTTTCAAGTACCAGATCAGCTGTTCAAACACGACGGTCCCCTCCTATAGTTGATACTCAATTGTTCTGATGTGACCGTGAATCTTCATCTCGTCATTTGTATAATATATAACTTCCAGTTTTTTCCCAGTGATTTTGATCTGACCACTTTTGGATTGAAGCCTTATTATCTGGTCTGTATATTCTGTCATTCCTCTGTAATTTTCCACACAAAGATCATTTGTTCCGGTAATCGTAAGAATCGGGAGCCCCATTGCTACATCTTTTGGGACTCCCGACATCTCCGCCGCTTTTTCTTTCCATTCCTGACGTTTCATAAAAATACCGTGCTGGTAATTTGTATTACTCTATGCTTTTTCGTCGGAATATATGCATGGCAATTCAGTTACCTCTTTTTAAAGTTCGTGATATGCCTGTGCGTAAAAATACTCCTGTGAATTCAGTGGTGCCTCCTCATTAATTACACGATGATAATTCCCCTCTGCATCCAGATATCTTGCTTTCTGGTTGTCTGCAAGCATAATATCGAACATATCCTGTAATTTATTCTGCAGTCTTTCATCGTATACAGGCGCTGCCACTTCCACACGTCTGACTGTATTTCTTGTCATAAAATCTGCGGATGCAATATAGTATTTCCTACGCTTACTGTTTCCGAATATATAGATCCTCGAATGCTCCAGGAATCTTCCGACAATGCTGATGATACGAATGTTTTCTGTCTTTCCTTCCACACCAGGGATCAGGCAGCAGATTCCACGGACAACCATATCGATCTTCACACCTGCTTCGGAAGCTTCGATCAGTTTATCGATGATCTTCTTATCTGTAAGAGAATTGAGCTTAAATCCAGCATAAGCTTCTTCTCCATTTCTTGCATGTGCAATCTCTTCATCCAGCATGGCAAGTACTTTATTCTGCAGACATTTCGGTGCAACCAGAAGATGTTCACTGTGCTCTACAACTTCACCCTTTGACAAAGCCTGGAATACATTGGAAGCTTCCAGTCCGATCTCTACGTTAGCTGTCATAAGAGAAAGGTCGGTGTACAATCTGGATGTCTTTTCATTGTAATTACCGGTACCGATTTGTGTAATGTACTCTACCTGACCTCCATTTTTGCGGGTGATCAGACACAGCTTGGAGTGCACTTTATAGCCATCCAGTCCGTAGATCACCTGACAGCCGGCATCCTCCAGAAGTCTGGACCAGCCGATATTATTTTCCTCATCAAAACGGGCTCTCAGTTCTACCAGTACGACAACTTCTTTTCCATTCTCGGCTGCTTCGATCAGTGCCTCTACCACTTTACTCTGCTTCGCCACACGATACAGAGTCATCTTAATGGAGATGACATCCGGATCTTCGGCCGCTTCCGTCAGCAGATGTAAGAACGGACGGATGGATTCGTATGGGTAAGATAACAGTTTGTCTTCTTCCCGGATCTGTTCTATGATACTTTTTCCATCCTGGAACTGGTCAGAGCGCTGCGGTGTACGTTTTGGAAAATATAATTCCGTATGTTTTCTGAGAAGATCCTGGATCTGGAATACAAACGACAGATCCAGTGGTGTTGAAGATATGAATACATGGTTTTCATCTAGCTCCAGATATTCACATAATACGGCAATTCCTTTTTTGTCGATATCTCTGGAAAGTTCCAGACGGATCGGTGCCAGTTTCTTTCTCTGCTTAATCAGCCCTTCCATAAATTCACGGTAGTCCAGATCTTCGTCGTACAATGCATCTGCATCGATATCGGCATTTCTTGTGATACGGAGTAAAGATTTTGATTTGATCTTATATCCTTTGAATACCGCCGGTGCGAAATGCAGAATCAGTTCTTCGGCGAGCATATAGGTGCCCTGCATTCCCGGAACTGCGATCAGGCGTCCGAAGATGTTGCTGGTGCATGGAATAATTCCCAGACGGTCTTTCTTGCCCTTGGAGCCAAGTACGGCTACGGCATAGATTTCTTTATTTCTAAGGAATGGGAATGGCTGTCTTCTTCCTACAACAGTAGGCGAGATCAATGGTGCAATCTCGGATTCAAAATAACGCTCGAGATATGCAGCCCCTTCTTCATCGAGTTCATTGAAACGTAAAATGCGGATGCCCTGTTCTGCCACACGTTCCATCAGTTCTTCATAGACCGCTTCTTTGCGTTTATTGATTTGTTTTGTGCGTTTTAAGATTGCATCAATCTGCTCCTGTGATGTCATGCCTGTCTTATTTTCACGGATCTTTTTGTCAAGAAGTGTCTGGTCATATAATGATCCCACACGTACCATGAAAAACTCGTCCAGATTGCTCTGATAGATCGATGCAAATGTCAGTCTCTCACATAATGGGACTTCTGGATTTTCAGCTTCTTCCAGTACACGTTCATTGAATTTCAGCCAGGAAAGTTCCCGGTTCATATATATGCTGCTCATAGTGTTTTCTCACCTTTCTCTGTGTATTTTTTACTTTTTTCTTTTCCGAAATATTCATTCCAGTATTCCTAATATAGCATAGCATTCCCCGACTTATATTAGATATATGTTAAATCTATGTTAAATCAGCCCGCCGGGAAAGGCAGGCTGATAAACAGATTATATTTTGGTATATTATTTTAATGTTACATTTAATTTTACCGGCTGATGATCGGTATATTCGAACTGTGTGTTGATATTTTCCACTTGATCGATCTTCAGATTATCCGAAACGATGAAGCCATCCAGTACATATACCTGTGAATCATCATAGTTACCGCTGTATGGTCCGTTTAACAGGCGGCAGGTCGGTACATTATCGGATACTGCATAAGAAAATCCTTCCGGGATATCTTCTTTTCCGACCTTTCCCGGAACCCAGCTGTCTTTATCGTGGATCGGATAGGTGTCCATTCCATCAAATGTCTGGTTAAAGTCCCCGCCGGCAATCACATAATTTCCTTTTTCATACTCTTCTTTTAACTTCTTCACCAGAACTTTCCGCTGCGCGATCTTACCTTCTCCGCTGTCATAAGCTTCCAGATGAAAATTGATCAGAACCAGCTCTTTGTCACTGCCTTTTATCGGAATTCTTGTTTCCAGCATACAGCGCTTAAGATTGCAGGTTTTTACCGGCCATTTGAAAGATTCCGGAAGTGCGATTCTGGAAGCCTCCGATACTTTGTAATCAGAATATGTTACCAGGCCGCTTTCAACTTTACCGATCGTCGGAAGCGGGTATGGGACATATACGCATTTGAAATTACATGCAAAGATTCCATTTACACCCAGTGCTTTTTCGTAGTAAGCTTTTTCGTTGATGTGATAAGATCGTTTGGAATCAATGTCTACTTCCTGAAGAAAACAGACATCGGCATCTGCATCATTCAGAATGCCGGCAATTCCTTTCATATTGTGCTTTACCAGATCTTTCGTCTCCGGCATGACTTTACTTCCGCCGTCCATAAAGAAATCTTCGTCTTTGCTAAGTCCGGCATATCCGGTATTATAGGTCAGGATCGTCATCGAATCTCCTGTAGATATGGACTGTTTTCCACTGGTTGTGTTCAAAGTCTCTATCTGATCCGGACGGTATTCCAGCGCTGTCAGAATGGCAACAGCCACCAGGAGAATCAATACAATTCCAAGTATGATTCCACCTAAGATCTTCCCAAATTTTTTCATGTTGTACCTCCGTGTTTTTTATCTTTTGGCAGATACCAAAGTAACATAGTAATTATATCCGCCTGATATATTTATCTATTATAACAGTAGTTTTGTAGAAAATCCATTCATAAACCGAGGAAAATACGGACAATTTCACGGTGGTTTTTCTAGGATATCGGTGTTATAATGAGCCATATTATGTAAGGAGGCGATTATCTATGGCTACACCACTTCTTGTGTTGATCATATTGGCAATTGTGATTATTGCATCAATCATAACATCTGTTGTCACGTATGTTATTTTATCCGGGAGAAATAAAAGAATCCGTCTGGCAGAGCAATACCGCCAGCTTGGTATTACAGAACAATATCTGAAGATTCAGGATGAAATCGAGAGGATCATCCGTTACAAAGATATCAAACTTACAACGGCGTCACCTGTAAAGATGTCAAATCCGGAAGACGGACAGAATGAAAAAGAAACAGAATCAGGAACATTCGCAGATGACCTCTGGTTCATCGTCCGCGGAAAGGACAGAAAGACATCTGAAAAGCTTCTGGAATACTGGCACTTCATCTGTGAGAATTCCGAATGGAAATGTATAGAGCGCAAGAAAAAAGGTTAAAAATCAGGAAAACCGACAATCTGTACCATACGGGAATCTGCTTCATTCGAAGCAGATTCGCCGGGCACAGTCTGTCGGTTTTATTTTCTGTATTATTCTGCGTATTTTTATTTTTCGATAGTTTCTTTCTTATAAACTTTCTGCTGTGAAAATCCTCTTCCTCGCACTTCATTTACATTTCCAATGATCATAAATGCATGTGGGTCGATCTCCTGTACCAGCTGGTTCAGGCGCATAAGTTCACGATTGGAAACTACGGTAAGGATCATCGGCTGATCGTTTTTCAGATATCCGGTCTGTGTATAGACCAGTGTCGTTCCACGGTCAAGACGCTCCTGGATCAGACGGTTCAGTTCTTCGTATTTTTCAGTCATGATCTCTACTTTTGTTCTGGTAGATCCCATCAGCAGTACCTTGTCCAGAATGACGGTATAGATCAGTACCAGTAAGATACCGTATACAATCTCTTCTTTGTTGGTGAAAAGCATCTGTGAGATCAGAATTATAAAATCAAATACATACAGCATCACAGATACCGGAAGTCCGAACTTTTTGTTGAGAACCAACGGCGGAATATCCATTCCCCCGGTCGATGCACCGCAGCGTATTACAATTCCGATTCCCATTCCGATCATCAGACCGCCGCAGATTGTTGATAACATCTTATCGTCTGTTACATTCTGAAGTGCCGGTATCTGTTCGAGCACACCCAGAATAACCGGGTAATAGAATGTACTGACCAGTGTTGTAAGTGCAAATTTCATTCCAAGGACAGCCGCTCCAAGTAAGAACATCAATGTATTGAAGATTAATACAAATGTATGGATTGGAAGCCCGAAATAATGGTGGATTGCAATACCCAGTCCTGTCGTTCCGCCCGTGATCATATCATTTGGCAGAATAAACATGACGATCGCCAGTGCATAAACTGTATTCCCCAACAAGATCATACACAGATTTTTTAAATTCACTTGCTTCATAGTATATCCTCTCCTGACATTTTCATCCTTATTAGTATAAAGGATGATATCTTTTGAAACAAGAATTTTTTATAATATCTTTTATATATCTACAATTGTTTCTATAATATTTTCTTTTATTTCGGCATTTTACTTATGATATGGTTCATGGCTGATGATCCGGTAGCTTCGGTAGATCTGTTCCAGGAGGATCACCCGCATCAGCTGATGTGGAAATGTCATCTTTGAAAAACTTAGTGCATAATCCGAGCGTTTCAGCACTTCTTTTCCAAGTCCGATCGAGCCGCCGATGATAAATATAATGTGACTGGTTCCCTGGATCCCAAGCTTGTCAATCTTTTCTGCCAGTTCTTCTGAGGTCAGAAGTTTTCCCTTGATTTCAAGTGTAACGACGTAGGCATCGTCCTTGACATATTTGAGAATCCGCTCTCCTTCTTTGTCGCGGATACCATCTTCTACGGTCTTACTTGCATTATCCGGAGTCTTTTCATCTGCCACCTCGATGATCTCCAGCTTACAGTAGCGGCTTAGACGTTTGCTGTATTCTGCGATTGCATCTTTTAAATATTTTTCTTTTATCTTTCCCACTGTGATTAATGTTATCTTCATTCTATTGTTCTTTCTATCTCTGCTTTTTTTAATTTTAACTATAATTAATAATCTTTCGAAAAACTAATTTCTGCACATCTATTCTGCTAATAATTTTTCTGCCTTAGTGATTAGTGTTCTTCTATTCTGTTATCTGATACATATATAATTCATGTAATGCTCTTGTTGCGCAGATATATTTTGCCTGATTCAACATCGGGTTTCCGGCATCCTGGAACACACCGAATACCTGGTCGAATTCCAGACCTTTTGCAAGATAAAAGGTTGTGACGGTAAGTCCTTTTTTGAATACGGAACTGTTGCGGTCGATATAATGCACTTCTTCGCCGCGGGCTTTTAATATCTGGTATAAGGTGGATGCCTCTGCTTCCGTCATGGTAATAATGGCAGCAGTCTCATACTCGTCTTCTCCAAGTTTGGCTTTTGAAAGGATTTCATCCAGAACTGCATCTTCTGTCTGGAATTGTTCTTCTACCACTTCTTTTCCATGACGTTTTAAAAGTTCTACGTCTTTGACACCAGTCAGTTTTTCGGCATATCTGGCAATCTCCATTGTATTCCGGTAACTTTTATTCATCACGATCTTGCGAATCTTCTGATCAAATACGCCCGGAAGGAACTGCAATACATCACGCATCTGTTCATCTAAAGTCTGTGCTTTATCACCGAGAATGGTCATCCGGCATTTGAAGATCTGATTCAGGATCACATACTGCAGATAAGAATAGTCCTGCATTTCGTCAATAACCAGATGCTTGATATGATTATGCACAGCTTTTCCGGTCAGGCGGTACTTCAGATACAATACAGGAAATACATCTTCGTATTCCAGTTTGCGCTTTTCATATTCGACATCCGGAAGTGACGGGTATCCGCATTCTTCCAGAAGCCAGCCGTATATCTTGTAGATGTCCTTTGTTACATACATCTTATCGAATTTCTCCTGTACGATCAGGAGCTCTTCTTCCGAAAGATCACGTCCAAGTAATGTCTCGTATTCATCAACACAATAATCTCTGATTGCGTCCATCCGGCTGAGCAGAGGTGCATTCTGGAATTTGAAATAAAAGAGATTGATCAGTTCTTCTTCTGTCTTCTGAATTCCTTTATATTCGATTGCACGGAAATCCATCAGTTCATCTTCCAGTCTTGCAAGGAATCCTTCCATCATTCCGACAAAGCCTTCCAACTGTTTCTCTTCAAAGCGTTCTGTCAGATACGGGTCCTGAAGCTTCATGGTTCTTTCCAGCTGGTCATAGCGGTCTTCACAGTCCGGAACGATACCTTTCAATTCCCGGTATGCAAACAGGTCAAAACTCATCTCCTGAATATTTTCCTCACCCAGTTCCGGAAGAATATGGGAAATGTAATCTGAAAATACACTGTTTGGAGAAAGGATCAGTACATTAGAGGATTTCAAATGCTCTCTGTCATGATACAACAGATAGGCAATCCGGTGTAAAGCAACGGAAGTCTTACCGCTTCCGGCAGCACCCTGGATTGCAAGGATACGGTCATGTGTATTACGGATGATCGCATTCTGTTCTTTCTGGATCGTACGGACGATATTTTTGAGCTGTACATCGCTGTTCGTTCCAAGTTCCTGTTTTAAAATATCATCATCGATCTTGGTATCGCTTTCGAATGCATAGACCATCTTTCCATTTTTCACTTTGTACTGCCATTTGGCGGCAATTTCACCTTCGATCAGTCCGGCTGGTGCCTCATAAGATCCAGGGCCTTTGTCATAATCGTAAAAAAGCCCGCTGACCGGTGCTCTCCAGTCATAGATCAAAGGCAGCATACCCGTACGTTCCGCAAAGTTACCGATGCCGATATAGAATATCTCCGGTTCGTCTTCGCCATCATAGATAAAATCCACACGTCCGAAAAACGGAGCTTCCAGCATTTTACGAAGCCGGTGCTGCATCTTCAGTTTTTCCTGATTGTCATTGACCTGGTGTAAAAGAGCTTGCTGGTTGTCATAATTTTCATAACCGTATTCATCCATCTCGGTGTAATTCTCCCAGTAGTATTCATTCATACTCTGGATGTCTTTCTGTCCGGCTTCGATGGATGCATCTACTTCGGCCAGGCGTGTGCGGATCTTCTCTGTTACTTTATTTAAAAATATCTTTCCGTCTGTTAAATCTAATTCTGTCATAATCTCCAACCTGTCTTTTTTTGTTTTATGCTTACATATCAGCAGGATTGATTTTCAGCTGTTTTCAGCATTAAATGTGTCTTACAATCATACCACATATATATGTTTTTATTCAAGTCCGGATGTACTGTCTGCAGGACCTGCTACTGGCAGCTTTTTACGAACGCATGGCAAGCAAAAAGAGATATACACCAGAATCATTCTCATGTATATCTCTTATATAATTACGTGTTGTACATATTTATGAATGCTTATAACATCATCTTTTCACTGTGCACAAAGAATTAAGCATTCTTTTTAGACAGATATTCGTGGATACCTTTGGCTCCTGCTTTACCTGCACCCATAGCAAGAATTACAGTTGCAGCACCTGTTACGGCATCTCCACCTGCGAATACGGCAGCTTTTGAAGTCTGTCCGTTCTCTTCCTCTGCTACGATACACTTTCTCTTGTTTGTCTCAAGTCCCTTTGTTGTAGAAGAGATCAATGGGTTTGGAGATGTTCCAAGAGACATGATAACAGTGTCTAATTCAATCTCATATTCAGATCCAGGGATCTCGATCGGACGTCTTCTTCCGGAAGCATCCGGCTCACCGAGTTCCATCTTGATTACTTTCATACCTTTTACCCATCCATTTTCATCGACGAGGATTTCTTTTGGATTGGTAAGAAGATCGAACTGTACGCCTTCTTCTTTTGCGTGATGTACTTCTTCTACTCGTGCAGGAAGCTCTGCTTCACTACGACGATATACGATATGTACTTCTGCGCCAAGACGAAGTGCTGTTCTGGCAGCATCCATAGCTACGTTACCACCACCGACAACGGCAACTTTCTTACCAGCTGCGATCGGTGTATCATAAGAATCATCGAATGCTTTCATCAGGTTACTTCTTGTCAGGTATTCATTTGCTGAGAATACTCCGTTGGCTGTCTCGCCAGGAATTCCCATGAACATCGGAAGACCTGCTCCGGAACCGATGAATACAGCTTCAAAATCTTCCTCTTCCATCAACTGGTCGATGGTTGTAGATTTACCGATGACAACGTTTGTCTCGAATTTAACGCCAAGCTCTTTGACTTTTTCGATTTCTTTCTTAACAACTTTCTGCTTTGGAAGACGGAATTCAGGAATACCATATACCAGAACACCGCCAAGTTCATGCAGTGCTTCGAATACAGTTACTTCGTATCCGAGTTTTGCAAGGTCTCCGGCACAGGTAAGTCCTGACGGACCGGAACCGATGACTGCTACTTTATGTCCGTTTGTCTTTTCCGGTTTTTCCGGTTTGATATCATTTTCCAGTGCATAATCTGCGACAAATCTTTCCAGTTTACCGATAGATACTGCATCACCTTTGATACCACGGACACACTTGCTCTCGCACTGTGACTCTTGTGGACATACACGTCCGCAGATAGCAGGAAGTGCAGAAGATTGACCGATCACTTTGTAAGCCTCTTCGATATTGCCTTCTTTGATCTCTGCGATAAATGCAGGAATATTAATGGATACAGGACATCCCTGGATACATCTTGCATTCTTACAGTTCAGACATCTGGTTGCTTCTTCCATTGCTTCTTCTTTATTATATCCGTAACATACTTCTTCAAAATTCGTAGCACGAACCTTTGGCTCCTGTTCTCTTACAGGAACTTTCTTTAATACATCTGCCATTACTCGTCACCTCCGCACTGACCACATCCGCCATGATGTGTGTCACCTTCCTGTAATTTCAGCATTGCACGGCCTTCCTGGGTCTTGTACATCTGCTGTCTCTTCATAGCCTCATCGAAGTTGACAAGGTGTCCGTCAAATTCTGGACCATCTACGCATGCGAACTTGATCTCATCTCCTACATGCAGACGACAGGCTCCGCACATACCCGTTCCATCTACCATGATCGGATTCATACTTACAACAGTAGGGATTTCCAGTTTCTTTGTAAGGAGACATACGAATTTCATCATGATCATTGGTCCGATTGCGATACATACGTCATATTTGTTTCCTTTTTCCACCAGTTCTTCTACCATTGTTGTTACCATTCCGGCATGACCGTAAGAACCGTCATCCGTACATGGATAATAATTTCCGGATACTGCTTCCATCTCTTTTTCCAGGATCAACATATCTTTTGTCTTGGAACCGATGATAACATCAGCATCAACACCGTGTTCATGGAGCCATTTCACCTGTGGATATACAGGTGCTGCTCCGACACCGCCTCCGACAAACAGGATCTTTTTCTTCTTCAGTTCTTCGATATCTTCCTCTACGAGTTCTGAAGCATTTCCCAACGGACCTGTGAAATCGCGGAAATAATCTCCTGCTTTTAATTCTTTCATCTTGGTTGTGGATGCTCCGACCGGCTGGAATACGATTGTGATCGTTCCGGCTTCTCTGTCATAATCACAGATTGTGAGAGGGATTCTTTCCCCTTTTTCATCCATCTTTACAATGACAAACTGTCCCGGTTCACAATGTCTTGCTACACGAGGAGCTTCTACATCCATCAGAAAGATGTTAGCAGTTAATTGTTCTGCTTTTAAAATTTTGTACATCTTATTTCCTCCTAATTCCCAATATTACTATTATCATAATACGGCTTGTTCTATTTCGCAAGTAAAACCATATTTTTCAAAAAATGTCGATAAAATTGTTCAAGATTCGCTCTGTTGTATATGGAATAGATTTTAATTTTTATACCAAAGTACGCAAAATGGCTGTCACATAAACCTATGTGACAGCCGCCGTTATCTGATTTTTGTTATTTAAAAATCAACTTCTGTTCCATAATATGTACATGTAAATAATTTAGCCATTGTTGCAGGATCAATTGCTCTTGGATTAGATCCTGTACAGGCATCACCAACTGCAAGTTCTGCAATCTTATCCAGTTTTTCTTTAAACTCATCTTCGTTAATGCCGAACTCTTTCAGAGTCTTAGGAATATTCATCTTCGCATTGAACTCGTCAATCTTTGCACATAAGCTGTTGATCAGAGCTTTTTCAGATGTTCCAGGAAGTCCCATTCTGCGTGCAATCTCTGCATAACGTGATGCAGCTACTTTATCTTTTGCATTGTATTTGATTACATATGGCAGATAGATCGCATTGGCACATCCGTGAGGAATATGTCCGGTTGAGAATGCTGCACCTGTCTTATGAGCCATAGAATGTACGATTCCAAGTAATGCATTCGAGAATGCCATTCCTGCAAGACATTGTGCATAGTGCATCTGCTCTCTTGCTTCCATGTTAAGGTTATAAGATGCTGGCAGATAATCCAGAACCATCTCGATTGCCTGTAATGCAAGTGGATCTGTAAATGGACAGTTCAGTGTTGATACATAAGCCTCGATTGCATGTGTCAGTGCATCCATTCCTGTATAAGCAACCTGTTTCTGAGGAAGTCCTGCTACCAGTTCCGGATCAACGATTGCAACATCTGGTGTGATATTAAAGTCTGCCAGAGGATATTTGATTCCTGTATTATAATCTGTGATTACGGAGAATGCTGTTACTTCTGTTGCAGTTCCTGATGTAGATGGAATGGCTGCAAATTTTGCTTTCTGACGAAGTTCAGGGAAGCTGAATGGTGTGATAATATTCTCGAATGTTTCATCCGGATACTCATAGAATACCCACATAGCTTTAGCCGCATCAATTGGAGATCCACCGCCCATTGCTACGATCCAGTCAGGCTCGAATTCCTGCATTACTTTTGCACCTTTCATAACAGTCTCTACAGACGGGTCTGGTTCTACACCTTCGATCAGTTTGACTTCCATTCCGCCTTCTTTCAGGTAGTTCACTGCTTTGTCCAGGAATCCTTGACGCTTCATAGATCCGCCGCCGACTACGAGGACAGCTTTTTTACCTTTCAGATTCTTTAATTCGGATAAACATCCTTTTCCGTGATAAACATCTCTTGGTAATGTAAATCTTGCCATTTCAAACACGCTCCTTTTATTATGTATTGATGCATTGTATAACTTGATAATATTTTTTATCAACAAAGCATCGTTAATCTTTTAACATAATTGTACTACTAAGGAATTTATTTTTCAAGTGTTTGAAATGTTAAATTTGTGTTTTTTCTACTTCCCCAGTTGAAATTCATTTATTTGTATGTATTTTTTACAAAAATTCAAAATATGCAGAGCCGATCACAGTATTGATTTTTCTTTTACGTATTTGAAGTTTGTTAAAAACATTACACAATTCGACTTATATTTCCTTTTATTTGTTTTTCAGGATATCTTTTTGTGCTTTCATAATCTTATCACAGAAAACATCCTGCTTTTCGTTTTTTCTTAATTCGACTTCAATGTTCCCATCCTTTACAAAGATCACCCTATTACAAAAGCTTGCAACATATGCATCATGCGTTACCAGAACCACTGTCTTTTTCAAATCTTTGTTAATCATCTGCAGATATTCCATTACCGTTTCCGATGATGCAGAGTCCAGATTTCCCGTCGGCTCATCGGCAAGGATCAGATCCGAATGATTCATCAACGCCCGGCAGATCGCTGCCCTTTGTTTTTCGCCTCCTGATAATTCAAAGATCTTTTTATCCAGCAAAGCTCGAACGCCCATAATATCGGCCAGTTTTTCTGCTTCCGTTATACTCTCTTCTACCGGACTGTGATCCAGAATCTTCGGTAGCATGATATTTTCTCTTACGGATAAACTGTCCATAAGATAATAATCCTGATATATGAATCCAATTTCACGCCGTCTGATCATTGCAAGCCTGTCCCCTCTCAATGAATTACTGTCTTCACCTTTAAAAAAGACTTTTCCTTCCGTCGGCCGGTCCAGCATTCCTAATAATTTTAAAAGAGTTGTCTTTCCAGATCCAGATTTTCCCATAATGGCTATGAATTCCTGATTATTAATTGTCAGATTGATTCCTTTTAATACGTCTATTTTCGTTTCATTAACAAGATATGACCGTTTTAATCCTTCTGTCCGCAGTATTTCTGTATTATTTGTCATGATTTTCTATCCCCCTTCTTGCCTTGCGATTCATGATCCAAAAATATATTCCATTTATTACGATCCACACTGCTACAACTCCAGTTTCCTGTAATTCACAGATTTTTCGGATATCGCCTGAATACATTCTTGCAGCCATGGTGTCTTGCATAAATAATATGGTTGAAATGATAAGAATAATGGTCGGGATAATCCAATATATGTACCATTCTCTTTTGTTCATTTTCTTTCGTTCTTTCCTGTCCATTCCCATAGATATCAGGAATTTTTCACGTTCCGTTTTTTCTTTGTTCTCCATTTCGTTCATGGCATATAGCATGATCCAATTCAATATGCTTAGTGTAAAGATAATATACACACAGATCAGAGACTTAACGGCCCTTTCAGTTTTCATATCAGTAATTGCCGTTTTTGAGGAATAATGAAATTTTACCGTAGAATCATAATTACCTATATATTTATGCTTTTCTTCTTTTGCCTCCAATTCTCTATCAATTTGATCTATGTATTTCTTATCTGCCTGAATGAATACCAGTTTTGTTGGTCCTTCAACAATATAAGGCTCTCCATCATCACCATAAATTGCATTGTATCGATCCAATTTATAGCCAGTCAGAACCTCCGTGTCCTTCCATTCATTTTGAGATTTCTTAAAATATCCATCTGAGAAAACGATTAGATTTTCACATTTGGGGGTACTGTAGCAACCGGTAAGACTGGAGATTTCCTCTCCTGCAACTATCTTCTTATCATATGTCGTTTCATGATCCGCATGATCACAATATTCACAAGGAACCCCGATATGTAAAGTTGGTGTCTTTTTATTATAGTACCAGTCGACCGGCTGGGCCTTTGTTGCCCGGTCCTGCTGATGAACAACATATATTCTTTTCCCTGCTTTATCCAGATTTAAGGATTTCTTTTTAAACGATGGATCCACAGTTTTTTTTAATTTGTAATAAGTGGACTCAGAGATGCCAATCTGTTGTCCCTGAATAACAGTTTCGCCTCGCCCTTCTAAATGTTCCGTCTTATCTGCGTTTGCAACTCTTACCATTGGGTATTCGGTTAGTGTAACATGATATTTTGCTTTGATTTTTTCCAAAAGTTTATCGTCTGACTTATCTGCAACACACATAAAATCATACGGATATAAACTTTCCGCTTTTTCAGCATTTACCGTACTGATAAATTGTATTCCGAAATAAAAGCAGCTCAAAAAGCTCATCAGTGAAAAGAATAAAATATATCTGCTCACGGTATTCATACGGTAATAAAACCGATGATTCATCAAAAGATTCTTATAATATTTTTTCTGCTTTTTGTGCTTTATACGTTCTAAAAAAATAGAAAATATATTTCTTAAGCTTAAATACAATCCGGCAAAAAAAGCGATGATCAGATATGCACTCTCATAATGGTATATTTTAGAATATGCATAAACGGAATAAATACAAAGTATGATTCCGATCATTATTTTAGGAATTCTGAATCTTCCTTCCAGCTTTTCTATTCTTGCTGTCTCATTCATATTAGTAATGATCAGAAAATCGGATTGCAATTCTTTTACCAGCAAGAAACTGAGTCCATATATAAATAAAATAAGAATACAAATGGACGGATATGTAAAGAAAGCCACCCTTCCTAATTTAAAATTTATATGCAAAGCACGAACCATAAGGATCTTTAATCCCTCGGTCAATATTTTCCCAACGAAAAATCCTGCTATGATGGATACCAAATACGAAACTGCTGCCTCATATAAAACCATCGTTTTTAAATCTTTCTTTGATATTCCCATTCTTTGTAAAAATACATATTCCGGAATACGCTTTCCAAGATATGATATGAGCACTGTGATGATCAGTATAATTCCGCAGAATAATAGAATTGTTCCGGCAGAAAGAAAGCTTTTGCTTATTCCGTCTTCTTGCATAAAATATTCTGAAGAATGTCCATTGGAAAACATCTGATATCCGCTGACTATAGCATATGAAATTGCCGTCAGTATTGTTTCGCATAAAATCAGAATTCTTAATTCTTTATGGTGTCCCCAAAATATTTTTTTCATTATCTGAAAAAATAACTTATCCTTTTTCATTCCACTCACCTGCTTTCATAAAATAATGTCTGATATCAATCAATGCATATATCGGCATAGACAGAAATCATGACTACAAAATAATCTTCAACCATTTGAGATTGAAAGATCCCATGATGCTTTTCAACAACATCCATAATGTTTTTTATTCCGTATCCATGCAAAGTACCATCTGTTTTTGTGGTTATAAACTTTCCAGGAACCTGTTGCACAGTAGTTTCTGTAGTATTTTTGATTTCGAAATACAACAGTTGATTTTTCTTTTTCATTTTTATATGGATCCATGTATTTTTATCGGTTATTCGTTCACAAGCTTCTATAGCATTATCTAAAAGATTTCCAAACAATGATATAATTTCACGATCTGTAAAAGGAAGTGTTGTAAATACTTCTGTGTTAATCTGCATATCAATTTTTTTATCTTTGGCTTCTTTCGATTTCTCATTAAGTATCATGTCCAGCATACGATTGCCTGTCCAAATTTGATAATTGTAATCTAATATATCCTCGCTAAGTTCATTTAAGTAGTTATCCAGTCCGATCCAGTCCTGTTCCCGGGAATAGTTTTTTAATGCAAGCAGATGGTTTTTCATATCATGTACAACCTTTCTGCTTTTCAACATTTCCTTATATTGCGCCTCCAGCGAGTTTATTTTCATTTGCAGTAATTTTTTATCACATTCTTCCAGTTCGGCTTTATGCTTTGCTGTCTCATCATCCCAGATATTTGCCTGCATATCTAAAAATATCCACACAACTATCAAAGCTAAAAATGTTATCATGTAAAAATAAGCAGGCATGGAATAAAGCTTTATCAATCCTTCACTGTGTGCGTCCAACGCAGCGAGAAAAATATAAAATACCGCAAACCAGGCGATACCAATAGCTAATAAATAGTTAGAATTATTGATACCCTTTATGTTCTGATATAGTTTAAACAATTCTAAACATTGCACAAGAAGCATTGCAATTATAGCCAGCAAGAAGATTAATGCTGCCATTCTTGAATACTGTTGCGGCCATGTATGATTTTTCAAGAATGTTTGTATATATATGTCTACATAATCGTTTTGTCGAAATGCCTTTATTAAATACATATGTATTGTGTTATATTTCCCATTTATATTGATCCATGGTATGCAAAGATATATCTGAAAAACGATTCCCATAAATATGTCTGCTTTTTGTTTCCTTGTTCTTTCTTTTACGGTGTATTTCTCCAATAGTTTATGATTTGGCTTTTTTTGTTTTACGGTGTCTGTTATTGTCATTTGAAAGGTCTTCCTTATTATTTTGTGTTAATTTTATACTTAAATGATTGGGGTAATTATACCATGATTTGTGTGGCAACAGTTGCTTGTGGCCATGAATACCCGGTTTTCTGACCATGAATTTTTTTAAATACTCTTATAACAACTTCTCTTGCATACTTTGACGTCTACAGAACCTAAAATCGGAAGCATCTTTTGAACGCATAACGATAAAAACGATCAGACATATCTTCCGGAATATATCTGACCGCTTTTATTATTTTGCAAGTTCTTTTATTATATTTTCTACTTCAGAAATATCAATTTCCAGCATTTCTGCAATTTGTTCGATTGAGAATTTATTAGCCAACTTTCTCGTAAGTTCTTGCTTCTCTTCTAATTTTCCTTCTAATCTTCCTTCTGCAATACCTTCCTGTTTTATAAGTATCTTTTTGGGCCTCCACTTCATATATCACATCATCTTCATCTACGGCATAGACATCTAATCGAATCTGTCGGTTGTGTATCTTGATATGTCCCCAGTCTACTTGACCGGGGACATATCGATCTTAATTCAATACATAATTTCTGGTCGTAATTCCGCTCACTCTTCCCTTGGCATTGACCAATACTGCCTTAAAGATGGTCTCTCCTTCCGGCATCTCTACCGGTCCGGTGTACTTCGTAGAAGAAGTCGTCGGTTCTGATTTATCTGTCGTATAATACGCCGTATATCCATCCGGTACTTTAATCTCAATCTCCTGAACAGTGCTGTACTGTCCGGTTGACGGGGACACTGCCGGTGCATCTTCGATCGGAAGTTCAACGGTATATGATTTTTTCACCGGAAGGCTTGGAATGCCCGCCTTATTTACTGCTATTGCATAGATCGTTGTGTCTCCCTCTTCAATCTGAATCGGACTATTGTACTTATGGCTGCCTGTGGTTGGCTTCTTCTTGTTCTTCGTATAATATATCTTATTTCCCGATTCTGCCGTCAGTTTTAACTGCTGAACATCATCATAATCCTCACCGTCATCCAGACTGAATTTCGGAGTCTTCACTACATATTCCGGTAATTCATCTGTGATCGTCGAAGTCGCATTATCCAGAAGCTCCGGAATCTTCTCGTTCTGATCAGAACGGATATAGAATTTGATGCACGCACGATATAATTCGATATTATCTTCCTGTTTTTTCAGTGCATCCGAGAACAGACGCTCTGCTTTTTCTGTATTATCCTGTGCCTGATAAACTTTTGAAAGGCCTGTGTATGCTTCCGGTCTGGTGTCATCTTTTGCCATGGCATTTCTGAAGCAGTCTTCTGCCTCTGTATAATCATTTCTTTCGAGTGCTTTATTTCCCTTGTTGACCGCACCGATATATGATGTCATATAAGCAAATATTCCAACAATTCCTATGATAAGTAACAGGGACAATGCGAGAAGCAGTGCACGCTTTTTCTTTTTTTTGCGAAGTGCTTTTTGTCTTGCACGCTCACGGTTACGGCGTCTGCGTTCATCCTCATTCATCTGTCTGCTTCTGTTTCTTGTATTATTTCTTGCCACACCTGTACTGCGTCTTTCATTTCCTCTACGGCTGCCGGTTGTAGATCTTCCAGCTGCATCTCTGTTACGTGAAGGCCGGGAATAATACATCTCATCCTCATAGCCATCACTGTCTATTGCACCTTTTATCTGTGCTGTAAGCATATCATCTAATGGGTTGTAGTCCGGAACAATGCGGACCTCTTTTCCACAATGTCTGCAATACAATTCCCCTTCAGGTATTCTCTGACCACAATACCTACATCTCATCTTATGCCATCCTCCTACTGTGAATTCTATCTCTTATCCATTCTTCTCATTCAAATATTGTTCAAATTCTTCCGAAGACATCAGAACTTTTCGAGGTTTTGTTCCTTCCTCCGGTCCTACGGCGCCTGCCTCACATAACTGATCCATGATTCTTGCAGCCCTGTTAAATCCTATCTTAAAAGCTCGCTGGAGCATTCCGATAGATGCTTTTTCCTTCTCAATAATCAGTCTTCCGGCATCTGCAAAATATGCATCATTTTCATTACCTTCACTTCCGCCGGATCCTGATGCCGGATTTCCGGTAGGAATGGTATTCATATGCGTCTCTATATCCTGATTGTATGTAACATCGCCGTTATGTTCACGCAGATATTCTACTACCTGCTGTACTTCCTTATCTGTAACAAATGATCCCTGTACTCTGGCCGGTTTCTGATATCCTGACGGATAAAAAAGCATATCTCCCTTTCCCAGAAGCTTCTCTGCACCATTCATATCTATAATCGTCCGGGAATCTACACCGGATGATACTGAGAATGCGATTCTCGAAGGCATATTCGCCTTGATAAGTCCGGTGATAACGTTAACTGACGGTCTCTGTGTCGCAAGCACCAGGTGGATCCCTGCGGCTCTCGCAAGCTGTGCCAGACGGCAGATTGCTTCCTCTACATCTCCCGGAGCTACCATCATCAAATCCGCAAGCTCATCAACAATAATAATGATCTGTGGCATAGGCTCCAGTTTATCGCCTTCTTCGGTCTGGACTCCAAGACTTTTGATCTTTTCGTTATATCCTTTCATATCTCTGACATTATATTTGGCAAATGCCTGATAACGTCTTGACATCTCTCCCACTGCCCAGTTCAGTGCGCCTGCCGCTTTTTTCGGATCAGTGACTACCGGAATCAGAAGGTGTGGAATACCATTATACACACTCAATTCTACAACCTTCGGATCGATCATGATCAGTTTTACTTCATTAGGGTCTGCCTTATATAAGACACTCATGATCAACGTATTGATACATACGGATTTACCAGATCCGGTAGCGCCGGCGATCAGTACGTGCGGCATCTTGGCAATATCTGCTACCACAGTCTTTCCGCCGATGTCCTTTCCTACTGCGAAAGATATCTTGGAAGAACTGTTCTTAAATTCCGGCGATTCCAGAAGATCACGGAGCATGACTGCACTGTTTTCTTTGTTCGGTACTTCAATCCCTACTGCCGCTTTTCCCGGAATCGGAGCCTCAATACGGATATCTGCCGCTGCAAGATTCAGTTTGATATCATCGGCAAGACCTACGATCTTACTGACTTTGACTCCCATTTCAGGCTGTAATTCATATCTTGTAACCGAAGGTCCACAGCTTACATTGGTAATAGTAACTTTTACCCCAAAGTTCTCGAGTGTCTGCTGCAGCTTCATAGCGGTCTCTCTTAAATGCGCATCTGATTCTCCTCCGCCGCGTTTTCCTCTCTGAAGCAGAGATAACGGCGGATACTGATACTCTTTTTTCGGCTTTACAGAATCTGCGGCAACGCTTGCAGCAACATCTGCTACTTCATCTGCCATTCCTGCCGCCCCCATCTTTGGATTCTTACGTCTTGCAGGTTTTTCCTGTGTCTTTGGATCATTTTCAGATTCCGGAGTCTTCTTTTCCGGTTCATTCGTCATGTCTTCTTTTCCATAATCTGCCGGCTCAGGATCCGCACGGTGTATGATAAATTCCGGTTTCTCCGGTCCTTTTGCTGTCTTTGGATCGATTGGAAGTTCTCTTACTTCCGGAGATTTCTTAGCGATAGACGTATCGAAAGATACTCCTTCCACATGCTTGTCTCTCCGCCTGTGCATGCCGCTGTCTGCCGCAGCCGCAGCACGTTCCTTTTCACGTTGTTCACGTTGTTCCATGCGTTCACGTTTTCTGACTTCTGCATGCTCTTTATGTCTTCTTGCATCTTCTTTTGCCCTTGCATATGCTTTATCACTGCCGGCCTTCACACCTTTTAATGCAGACTTTCCTGTAATGATCACCAGACAGATGATCATAAGGATCACTGTGACAACATATGTTCCGGCTACACCGATTGCCGGCGTTAATACAGATGCCAGTCCCTTTCCGATCTTTCCGCCAAGTTCGTCCACGAGCTGCAGCAAAATTTCAGCAAGGAACAGCAAAAGCACTGCAATTACTGTCTTCATGTAAGCATACCGATTGCCTTTATTAGACACCTGAAAAGATACCAGACCAAACAAAACGAATGGAATGATATAGGCCACGGCCCCGAATATCTCCCACAAAACTCCGGATACGGCATCTCCTAAAAATCCTGCAACACCAAAATTACTGATCAGAAGAATGATACTGACCGCAAGTGTTATCCATATCAGGATTTCATCCATCAGAAAACTATTACCGGACTTTGCGGTTCTGGTAGATCTGGTTGTTTTTTTTGTATTTTTCTTTGTTGTTTTTTTATTAGAAGTCGACTTTTTTGAAGTCGTACCTGTTTTTTTTCTGTTCGTCTTACTCTTTGTAGACTTCGCCGTCATGAAAACTCCCCCTTATGATGGCAATACTAATTATAATTATAGCATTTAGGGGAATTGCTGTCATTACACATTTTCGTTCTTTTTTTGATTTCTGTCACTGATCATTTCGTGCAATTTATTCAATGCATCACTTAATCCGCCTATAGCATCAATGAGTCCTTCTCTTACAGCATCCTTTCCTTCCAGAAGTGTCCCAACATCTTTGACCAGCTCTGTAGGGTTTAACATTAACTCTTCGATCCGCTCCTGCTTCATAGAAGAATGTTCTGACAAAAATCTTGTGATCCGGTCCTGTGTACGTATCATGTTATCGAGACTTTGCTGAACTCCGATAAACATCCCGTTAGACCGCACCGGATGTATCACCATTGTTCCGCTTGGCACGATAAATGAATAGTCGGCCGACACTGCCAGTGGTCCGCCGATCGAATGACTGCCGCCAAGCACCAGGGATACTGTAGGTTTACTCAAAGAAGCGATCATTTCTGCAATCGAAAGTCCCGCCTCTACATCTCCTCCAAGTGTATTCAGAAGAATCAGAAGACCATCAATCTTACTGCTGTCTTCGACTTCGGCCAGCATAGGAAGCAGATGTTCATACTTTGTGGCCTTTGTATTCCCGGATACCGCTTCATGTCCTTCAATTTCACCCACTATCGTAAGAAGTTTGATTCTGTGGTTGTCCCGGCTTCCTTCAAGATTCGCACTACCGGTTTCTTTTAATTCTTCTGTCGGCTCTGCACTTTTTTCTTTTTCTTTTTTCTCTTCGCTCATAAAAACACCTCCATACTTTTTATTAGTATGGAGGTGTTGCATACATTTTATTCATCCCAGTTGTGATATACATCCTGAACATCATCGTCATCATCCAGCATATCCAGCGTCTTCTGGATATTGGCAATGTCTTTTGGATCTGTCAGTTCTACATATGTCTGAGGGATCATTGTTACTTCTGCAGATGCCATCGGGATTCCTGCTTCTTCCATTGCAAGACGTACCGCACTGAAATCATCAGGATCTGTCAGTACTTCAAAGCTGTCTTCTTCTTCTACAAAGTCCTCTGCTCCTGCATCCAGTACCTGCATCATCAGTTCATCTGCATCGCCTTCATATTCTTCTTTGTCAATCACGATCTGACCTTTCTTGTCGAACATGAATGATACACATCCAGGTGTTCCTACGTTACCGCTTCCCTTTGTGAATGCATTCTTTACATTAGATGCTGTACGGTTCTTGTTATCTGTAAGAGTTTCTACGATGATAGCTGTACCGTTCGGTCCGTATCCTTCATATGTAATGTGCTCATAGTTTGCTGCACTCATATCTCCGGATGCACGTTTGATATTTCTTTCAATTGTATCGTTTGGCATGTTGTTGGATTTTGCTTTTGCGATTACATCTCTCAATCTGCTGTTATTAGAAGGATCTGAACTTCCGCCTTCTTTTACTGCTACTGCGATCTCTTTACCAATCTTTGTAAAGATCTTTCCTTTGGCAGCATCATTTTTCTCTTTCTTATGCTTAATATTGGCAAATTTTGAATGTCCTGACATGTCTTTTACCTCTCTTTATCTATTTTGTTTTATCTTTTATAAAAATTGTATTATTACACACTTTATCTATTTTATCACGCTTCGGGCAGTTTTTCAATCTTAACTGTCTGAATTATATTATTATCTACCTGTAAAGCGGTAAAACGATATCCTTCATAGTCTACTACGCACTTTTCATCTTCACCCGGAATGTGTTCCAGTTCATCGATCAGAAAACCATTTAACGTCTCATAATCTTCTTTGTCGAATGTAACAGGAATGAGATCCTCCAGATCCTCAAGCTCTGTCAGGCCATTTGCGATCATGCTTCCGTCATTCTGCTTCTGGATCATCTCATCTTCTTCATCATATTCATCCAGGATATTTCCGACGATCTCTTCCAGAATATCCTCCATAGCAACAAGTCCGGACGTCTGGCCGTATTCATCCAGAACAATCACCATATGATTCTTTGTGGACTGCATCTCCTTAAATAAAGTATCGATGCTTTTGGTTTCAGGAATATATGTAACCGGACGGAGATATTCTTTCAATTCTTTCACCGGACAGCCTCTCTTTGATTCATCCAGATAACCGGATGTTGCATCTCTTAAATGGATAATACCTATGATCTCGTCAATATCCTCCTGATATACCGGGAACCTTGAAAATCTTTCATCCAGCATGAATTTTAATGCTTCTTCCAGAGACCAGTCTCCGTCAATTGCAACAATGTTCTTACGGTGGGTCATAATGTCTTTCGCATCTTTATCCATATAGCGGAAAATATTGCGGATCAGCGCTGCAGCTTCTTTCTGCATCTCTTCATCCATTTCATCTTCATGAAATATCTGTTTCATTCGTTGGAACAAACTTCCCTCTTCCATAATTAATTATCCTTAACTCCTTCTTCTATGTATGAAGCTCGAAACTGATTCGGATCGCCTCATCTACTTTGTTCATTATCTCTTCATCCAGATGACATACCAGATCTCTAAGTCTTTGTTTGTCGATCGTGCGGATCTGTTCCAGTAAAACCACTGAATTCTTTACAATATGATATCTTCTTGCATCGATTTCTACATGCGTTGGCAGTTTGGCCTTATTCATCCGGGATGTGATAGCGGCACAGATAACAGTTGGGCTGTGTCTGTTTCCCACATCATTCTGAATGATCAGAACCGGACGGATTCCTCCCTGTTCCGATCCCACCACCGGACTTAAATCTGCATAATAGATATCTCCTCGTTTCACCTGCACTTTGCTTCACACTCCGATTCTTAAGATATACTAAGTATTTCCTTTTTTCTCAGATGTATTCTGCAAAGTTTTACGATATCTACAGAACCTGCCACCGGCAGCTGCTGTACGAATGCACGGCAATTAAAAACTGTCTACCTGTTCTACGACTTCTCCGTGGCGGATATATTCTCTTGGAATACGTTTGTTCAATACACACACGAATTCATAATTAAATCTTCCGGAAAGTTCTCCCAGCGTATCAACTGACAGGAACTCCTTTCCGTCACGTCCGAATATTACAACTTTATCTCCGAATTCCACGTCCTCGATAGCTGTCACATCAACCATGAACTGATCCATACATACACGTCCGATGATCGGTGCTTTCTGCCCGTGGATCAGCACATATCCTTTATTAGACAGACTTCTTGGATATCCGTCTCCATAACCGACCGGAATCGTAGCCACTTTTGTCGGACGGGTTGTAACATACGTTCCGCCATAGCTTACAGGCTTTCCTTCTGTCAGCCATTTTACATGGGCAACATGACTGATAAGTTCCATTGCCGGTTTTAACGGAACCCGTTCTTTCTCTACTTCATCTGACGGATACATGCCATATGTAGTGATACCCGCACGTACAATATCCATATTCGCTTCTTTCAGATCAATGATACCTGCGCTGTTGGAGCAATGATAATACTGGAACGTAACACCTCTTTTTTTCAGTTCTTCTTTCATCCAGAGATATTTATCAAGCTGCTCATTGGTAAATGTCTTATCTGCTTCATCAGACTTGGAAAAATGTGTAAACATTCCTTCCATTACCAGGTTCGGCAGTTTACTGATCTTTGCGATTTCTTCGGCATTCTCCTCTGTAATCTGGAATCCCAGTCTTGCCATTCCAGTGTCAAGCTTAATATGTACATAGACTTTACAGCCCATGGCTTCTGCAAGCTCTGACACTTCTTTTGCCATCTCATAACTATAGACAGTCATACGTACTTCATTGCGGATCATCGTATCCCACTGATCCGGGAAAATGCATCCAAGAACCAATACCGGTTTCTTCAAACATGCATCTTTTAATAAAATAGCTTCATCCAGCGTAGCTACTGCATAACCCCAGATATAATCCTTGGGTTCCAGAAGCTTTGCAATCTGAACGGCACCATGTCCATAACCATCCATCTTGATGACTGCCATCATCTGTGTATCTTTCTGAATATTTTTCTTCATCATCTCTATATTATATTCAACCGCATCTAAATCGACTCTGGCTAAAACTCTTGTATAATGTTTCACTGCTATTCATCCTCCAGTTTCATTAATGCTTTACTGATATATTCTATCAGATCTCTTGCCATTACACTATATACGCCTTTTTCAAATTTTGCAAGGTCACCGGCCAAACCATGTACATATGTACCTAATCTGGCTGCTTTTTTCGTATCTTTTTCCTGCACCATAAAGCCTGCGATCACACCGGCCAGCACATCTCCCGAACCGGCTTTTGCCATCGCACTGTTCCCGGTAAGATTCAGGCAGATTTCATTTGCCTTATCTGCGATCAGTGTTCTGGAATCTTTTAATACACAGGTTACCTGATATCCGTCAGCGAATTTCTTCAGGATCTGTATCCGGTCTTCTCTAAGATCTTCCACAGGGATGCCTGTAAGTCTAGACATCTCTTTCATATGCGGCGTAAATATGAACTTCCGGTCTGCCAGCCGATCAAGAAGATCTTTGTTATCTGACAGAAGATTTAACCCGTCCGCATCGATCAGGCATGGAACATCCACGTACTCTATAACCGTCCGCAATAACTTCTCCGATGTTGTACTTCTTCCAATGCCGGAACCAATACACACACCGTCTGCCCACTTAAGAAGCTTTAGTACTTCTTCTTTATTAAATTCATCATAAGCCGTTATGATCGCTTCCGGCAGAAGTGTCTGCAATATCTCGCGGTTGTCCTTTGGTGTATAGATTCTGACAAGCCCGGCTCCTGTCATATAAGCCGCATGGGCATTCAGATATGCCGCACCTGCCATACCCTTACTCCCAGCGATCACAAGAAGCCTTCCATAACTTCCCTTATTAGAATCTTCCGGTCTTTCCGGAAGCATTCTACGATATTCTTCTCTTTCAAAAGAATGGATCACATCTACATCCTGTAATAATGGCTCATGCGAAATGCCAATCTCTGCTACTGTCACTCTTCCTGCATATGCTCTGCCCTGCGCCAGCTCAAGGCCGATCTTTTTCACCTCGAATGTCACTGTATCATCTGCGTGGAATGCACAACCAAGCACACATCCCGTAGAGGCTGAAAGTCCTGACGGGATATCTACTGCAAATTTTGTACCTTGCATCTGATTCATACGTTCAATCACCTGACGATATCTACCTTCGATCTTACGGCTCAGTCCGACTCCGAACACGGCGTCTATCACTATGCTGTAGCTGTTATCCTGCGGGATATCTTCCGTGATCTTACCACCACATTCTTTAAGACGTCTTATCTGTTCCCGTGTCTCCGGTGTACAATGCTCTGGATTGCCGACCAGATAAGTATCCACAGAACCCCCCATATTCTTCAAGATCCTGGCGATGGCAAATCCATCTCCGCCATTATTTCCTGATCCACATACCACACAGACAGAAGAAAGATCCAGATTCTCACTTTGCATCGTCTGTACACAGGCATTTGCTGCACGCTCCATTAATTCCAGTGATGCGATGCCCAGTTCCTGAATCGTGTACTGATCGGCAGCCTTCATCTGCACAGCATTAACCAGAAGTTTCATATATTCATTCATCTCCCATCAGATATATCTCTGCAACAAAAGAACGTGTAAAAATATGTCCGTATTCCAGACTACTCCTACACGCTTTCTTGTATTATAGTTTATTTATGGTCCTCTTTGTAACGACTGATATTGTATGACAACTGCATCAGACTTTCTGACAGATGCACATTCTCAACAACAACATTATCCGGAAGGTTCAAATCTGTATGTGCAAAGTTCCAGATCGCACGTACTCCGTTCTCAACCAGCATATTCGCAACTTCAATTGCTTTCTCTTTCGGAATCGTCAGAACTGCAATATCAATCTCATTATTCTGAACGAACGTTTTCAGATCATCCATCATACGGATCGGAACTCCACGGATGGATACTCCCTGAAGTCTTGGATTCACATCAAAGATTCCTTTCAGAATGAATCCACGGTTCTCGAAGGCCGCATAATTAGCCAGTGCCTGCCCAAGATTACCTGCACCAATGATAATAATATTGTGGTCTTCTTCCAATCCTAATATCTTTCCAATCTCTGTGTATAAATACTTAACATTATAACCGTATCCCTGTTGTCCGAATCCTCCGAAATTATTAAGATCCTGACGGATCTGGGATGCTGTTACTTTCATCCGCTTACTCAGATCGTTCGAAGAAATCCGCTCTACACCATTTTCCAACAGTTCGCCCAAATATCTGTAATACCTCGGCAATCTTCTTATGACCGCACGAGAAATCTCTCTTTCTTCCAATGTTTTCACCCTTCCAATCATAGTCTGAAATAATTATATAAAATTGAAAGATTATTGTCAAACTATTGTTGAATTTTATGCAATTTCCGTTATAATAAAGTAGCATGTGTAAATGCATTTTGAGAATACCAACGTATCAATTATCCATAACTCAGGAGGAAATATATGATATTAGCATGTCACGGGATCCAGAAATCTTTCGGTGAACACCTCATCGTCAGAGATGGATCCTTCCATATAGAAGATCACGAAAAAGCAGCTCTTGTCGGACCGAACGGTGCCGGTAAGTCCACTCTGCTCAAAATGATTGTAGGCGAATTAGCCCCGGATGACGGCAACGTCATCCTGACAAAAGGTAAGACACTTGGCTACCTTGCCCAACATCAAGAGATGCAAAGCGGTAATACGATCTATGAAGAAGTCCGCACCGCAAAGGCCGATATAATCGCTATGGAGCGCCGTATCCGCGAGATCGAGATGGAACTTAAGCATCTCTCCGGCGACGCCCTGAACGACCGTCTGGAAACTTACAACCGCCTTACGGCCACTTTCGAACGTGAGAACGGCTATTCTTGCGAAAGTGAGATCACCGGTGTGTTAAAGGGACTTGGATTTACGGAAAATGATTTCACCAAACCCGTCGACACTCTCTCCGGAGGACAGAAAACCCGTGTATCTCTCGGCAAGCTTCTGTTAACGAAACCAGACATTTTGCTTCTTGATGAGCCAACCAACCATCTGGATCTGAATTCAATTGCATGGCTTGAAACCTATCTTCTAAACTATCAGGGAGCTGTGCTGATCGTGTCTCATGACCGTTATTTTTTGAACAAAGTTGTCACTAAAGTTCTTGAAATCGAGCTTGGAGAACTTCGTACTTATATGGGAAATTACAGCGACTATGCAGCAAAGAAGCAGCAGCTTCGCGACATACGCCTGAAGGAATATCTTAACCAGCAGCAGGAAATCAAGCATCAGGAAGCGGTTATCGAAAAGCTTCGTTCTTTCAACCGCGAAAAATCCATCAAACGTGCCGAAAGCCGCGAAAAGATGTTGGAAAAAATGCAGACCATCGAAAAACCGATAGAAGTTAATACAGATATACATCTGAAACTGGAACCATCCTGTGTAAGTGGCAATGATGTTCTGACTATTGAACATTTAAGCAAATCTTTCCCCGGACAGGAACTTTTTACAGACGTTAATCTCGAGATCAAACGTGGTGAACATGTCGCAGTAATCGGTGATAACGGAACAGGAAAGACTACGCTTCTTAAGATCTTAAACCGAGTGGTATCTGCTGATTCCGGTACTTATACACTTGGCTCCAATGTTAAGATTGGCTACTACGATCAGGAACATCATGTCCTTCATATGGAAAAAACAATTTTTGACGAGATTTCCGATGATTATCCGACTCTTACGAATACGGAAATCCGGAATGTGCTTGCAGCATTTCTTTTTACCGGTGATGATGTCTTCAAACAGATCAGTTCTTTGAGCGGTGGGGAACGCGGACGTGTATCTCTCGCAAAACTGATGCTCTCTGAAGCGAATTTCCTGATCCTCGACGAGCCGACCAACCACTTGGACATCGCATCCAAAGAAATCCTTGAGAATGCTTTGAATGATTATACCGGCACTGTACTTTATGTCTCTCATGACCGTTATTTCATCAATCAGACTGCATCACGGATTCTGGATCTTGTCAATCATACATTTGTAAATTATATCGGAAATTATGACTATTATCTGGAGAAAAAAGAAGAACTCACTACTGCATATGCCGGAGTAGCTTCTACATCTTCATCCGTTTCAGATAACAGTACAGACAAGAATGTATCCGAGTCAAAACTCAGCTGGCAGGAGCAAAAGGAAGCCCAGGCAAGACTTCGCAAACGTCAGAATGAGCTTAAAAAGACTGAAGAACGTATCGGCGAACTGGAAGACCGTGATAGTGAGATCGATGCCCTGATGATTCAGGAAGATATCTTCACCAACTCTGTAAAATGCCAGGAACTTGCAAAAGAAAAAGCCGCAATAGCGGAAGAATTAGAAGAATTATACATGAAATGGGAGGAATTAGCGGAAGACGCTTAAACGCCTGATTTATAACTTTTTAACCCGCTCCAGAAGCTTGGTATGCTCCCCGTCAAGAGGACAATAAAAAATAATAAATTTTTGTATCGTCAGCCATGCTATGGCTGGCGATATTTTATGCTGCTTTTGTATATTGCTCATGATATTTCATTGGTGTCATTACATGCAGTTTCCTTTGAAGTCGTTGGTTGTTGTAGTAATCTATGTAATTAGCTATCGCAGTAATCAAAGAGCTTCTGTCATTAAAACGCTGTTTATAATACATTTCTCGTTTTAGAATTCCCCAAAACCCTTCCATTGGTCCATTGTCAATACAGTGGGCAACTCTAGACATACTCTGCTTCATATGATGTTTTTTTAATCTAGTATAAAACTGTGCGCTTGTATATTGAAAGCCTCGATCAGAATGAACTAATGGGTGTGCATCTGGCTCCTGACGAACAGCCTCATCAAACGTGTCCATAACTAATGGATTATCATTATGATCGCTGATTTTAAAGGAAACAATCCTTCTATCATATAAATCTAAAATAGCACTCAGATAAACTTTATGAACTTCTATTCCGTTGTAGTATTTAAATTCAGAAACATCTGTAAGCCACTTTTCATTCGGTTTTTCGGCGTGAAATTCACGGTGTAAATAGTTTTTTGCTATGTGATCAGGATTTCTGTCTCCTCTGGTACAACTCTTAGGTTTCCATTTAATATTTGATTTTATATCGTATTTCCTACAAATACGAAGTACTCGTTTATCATTCACATGAATTCCTTTATGTCCATCTAATTCATCACGAATCCTTCGGTATCCCATATCTGGATGCTGGTGATGAATCCTTTGGATTTCAGTGGATAGTCTTTCGTTTCGAAGTTCATTATTACTTTTCGGATATTTTCCCCAGCGGTAATACGCAGAACGTGTAACATTAAGATATTTACAAAGTCTATCTATGGGATAATGCTTAGTAGACGATAGTTTTTGGATGGCTTCATATTCGGCTAACCGATGGATTAAAGATAGCGACCCCTCCTTTCCAGTTCTCTGACTTTTTTTAACAGATCATTCTCCATTTGTAAGTCTAGATTTCTTCTTTCCAGTTCAGCTATCTTGTCACGTAGCTCTTCTTCAGGTGTTCTGCTTGGAAGAGAAGCTATACGACGTCCACGTCTGTCTTCCAGACCCGCTTGACCCATCTTTTCGTATCGTATTACCCAATTGCGAACTTGTTGATAGGAACAATCATATTTGAGTGCCATTGCACCATAATTCTTATCATTTGCAAGACAATCTGTTACTATTTTTAATCTCTCATCAAGTGTAGTGTTCTTTGCCTTTTTCATGTAAGCACCTCCAGTGGATGTTTTTAATATTCCACCAGAATTATACACCTTAATCCAATCGGAAAGCTGTCTGTGTGAACGAATTCCGTATTTTGTGCAAATATCCTGAAGAGATCCTTCTCCGTTAAGATAATCATTTATAGCAGATATTTTTAAATCTTTTGAATAAGATTTGTTTTTCGGTTGATTGAGTAATCCAGTTGGTCCATCATACTGATAAATAGAAATCCAATTTCGAATACTATGATGATCAACTCCCAATTCTTTTCCTGCTTGCTGTATGCCAATTTCTCCTGCAAGGTAGCGTTCGACTATTTTTACTTTTTCTACTGGTTCTATCTTACTCTTTCTGAACATGAAAATACCCCCATATAGGACTTTTATATTTCATTGTCCTATATGAGGGTAGCATACCAAGCTTCTGGGGCGGGCTTTTATATTGCAATGCATTCGTAAGGAGCTGCCGGTGGCAGGTTCTATAGATATACTTATTATTCGATTCTTAGTTATTGGGTGTGTCAAATTCCACATATTTTATTCATTACTTCTTTCCGTTCTGTAAACATCTCATGTGTAGATGGAGAATAGATTACAACTGCTTCTTCTCCGTCTTTTACTTTTGCATCATCATCAGATCTCATTTTCCATTCCTCCATATGTCCATCTGAACACAAAAACTTCGTTTCTTTTCCAACATCCAATACTACATTTGTGTATTCTAACAAGCACCCAGAACTCTCAATATTTTTTAAACGTTTATATTTGTGATAAACGATGGCATAACCTATTCCAGGTATGAAGACAGCCAGCAATGCTCCAACACACATTACAACAGATTCTTGCCATTTCGTAATTTCATCACATATGCCAAAGATTACTATTATAGCCGATAAATCCATAAGTATCAATGTTTTTATATTTTCTATACCATTTTTCATTTTTTGATGGAATTTATAATTACAATACTGTTTCGTCATATAATGGGTCATTTGTTGAAATTGATATATTTTGGGTTCATCTTCTTCCAATAATAATTGTAGTTGTTTCTTTAACTTTTTTATTTTCTCCTGTCGTTCTGCCTCTAGTTCTTCGTCTGCATTTTGAATCATAAAGATCTCCCATTCCTTTTGATATGCCTATATAACTATATCATGAAAAAAATAAGTTTTTTCATGATAATATATAGCAGGAGAAGCATAGTTGCCTCTCCCGCCCTTTCCTTACTTTCCTTTTATCTGATTCTTAATTACAGGAACTGCACCAATTGCTGTAAATACATATAACATCAACAAATCCTTATAATATGCGCCACTCTCAATTGCACCTTCTTTAATGAGTTCCGGAACTGCGAGAAAAGAAGATACGATATCTGCTTTATACACCTGTGCAACTGCAACCGCATAACTGAACCAGTTACTGATATATACCATCAGAAGCATCAAAATTACACATATAATAATTCCTTTCAAGCTCATCTTCTTGCCCAAAATCTGATATCCTTTCAGTGCACACACTCCCATTACTACTCCGGAAATAGATGCTATGTATCCAAACTGATTCACCAGTACAATACAGATTGCTCCAATTAATGTACCTAAAAATGCACCTAAAATACCACCCGCAACTTTTTCTTTCACCTCAGCGGACGTCATCTGGTTTACATTTGGCGCATATTCATAATTTGTTGTCTGCTCCTCATTATTTAATTCCTGTGTTACTTCACTAATAATTTTTTCTTCACTCATTTTTCTTTCCTCCTTTGTGTCAAATTCCGCATATTTTATTCATTACTTCTTTTCGTTCTGTAAACATTTCATGTGTAGCTGGAGAATAGATTACAACTGCTTCTTGACCATCTTTTATTTTGGCGTCGTCGTCATATTTCATTTTCCACTCTTCCATATGTCCATCAGAACAAATAAATTTTTTCAGATTATATACATCTGCAACTACTATGCAATATTCTAACGGGTATCCTGTATTCGTAACGTCTTTCAATCTTTTATTCTTATGATAAGCCATCACATAACCTATGAAAAATATTAAGACAGCTACCATGACTCCGCCACCTGCCATATATCCATACCATTTAAAAAGATTATCATATATAATAGGAATAAGAATTGCGGCTATTAACTCCAATAATACGAATATAACAACTCCTTCCATACTATTTTTCATCCTTTTATGATATTTATAATCGCAGTATTGCTTTGACATATAATGACTCATCTGTTGAAATTGATAAATTTTAGATTTGTCTTCTTCGAGTAATATTTGTTTTTTTAACTCTTTTATTTTCTCTCGTTTCTCTAGTTCGATCTCTTCGTCTGCCATTTGACACTTAACTTTCTGCCATTCTTCTTGATATTCCGGCATGCCTATGCTCCGAGAAAAAAGTAATTCAAAAACTGCTAGTACCAAAAAAATACAAACACTACAAGCTCTTACCCTACGTCCATATTCTGGTTCCCAATAAGCAATCCAGGGAATAGTTCCATACAAAATACAGGTAATCACACTCATCCTGTACCATAATGTTCCATATTTTTTCCTACTGGCCACATAATCTTTTCTTGTTAAATAAATTAAAGCCAAACCATATATGGACATTAATGAAAATGAAAATTCTCTTTCATAAGGTCTTATGCGATAACTATCAATAAAATATTTTGTCGTTTTCCCATTTATTTTTGCAATCTCACTTCTTACTGGGCGACCTGTAATCACTTCCTTTCTAAAAGAGTAAATTTCTAACTCCATACCATTTTTCAAATTATATTCATAATCAACAGGTACACTTTTATACTTCTCTATCTTCCCACTTTTACAATTTTCTATTACAATTGTATATTGATCTCTATCAGCCCATCTTCTAGTTGTATCTGTCACGAAAAATTTCTTTAAAATACCTGTATCTTTAGCATATACGTGTCCCATAGTAGGGATGCAAGTGACAAAGTCCACCAAAAGAATAATTGCTAAAAAGTACATGCTTAAATTATACATAATATGCTCTGGATTCCAGATTTTTTTGATATATTTATAGGCTATCGTAGAATAGAATAATCCGAAAAGTATAAAATGCCAATAGGCAACTTCCCTTGAACTAAACATACGTGGTTTCCTTTCTGCTACACTCAGATACAATAACTAATTTTCGCAACACATACTAGTAAGCTATATATAACAAAGGTGAACTTACTTGTGTCAAATTCCACATATTTTATTCATTACTTCTTTTCGTTCTATAAATATTTCCTGTGTAGATGGGGAATAAATTACGATTGCTTCTTGTCCATTTTTTACTTTTGTACCATTATCACATCTCATCTTCCATTCTTCTTTGTGCCCATCTGAACAAATGAATTCTTTTGAATTATATATGTCAACAATTACTGTGCAATATTCTAACGGATATTTTATATTAGTAATGTTCTTATATTTTTTATTCTTATGGTATGCTATTGCAAAACTTATTACAAATACCAGATTAGCTACAATTATTCCGGCAACCAAGATATATACATACCATTTAAAAATATCATCATATATAAGCGGAATCAAAATAGCGGCCATGAACACTAAGAATGTAAATACAATACCTCCCTTCATACTATTCATCATTCTTTTTTGAAACTTATAATTAAAATATCGTTCCATCACAGATTGCTCCATCTGTTGGAATTGATATATCGGACTATTACTTTCTTTCAATGTTTCTTGATTATTCTCAATTCCACATACTTTATTCATTACTTCTTTCCGTTCTGTAAACATCTCATGTGTAGCTGGAGAATAGATTACAACTGCTTCTTCTCCGTCTTTTACTTTTGCATCATCATCAGATCTCATTTTCCATTCCTCCATATGTCCATCTGAACAAATGAACTTTTTCATATTATATACATCTGCAATTACTATGCAATATTCTAATGGGTATCCTGCATTAGCAGCCTCTTTGAATTTTTTGTTTTTACGACATACCAATACGTAGCCTACCGCAAATATCAAGATAGCTATGATTACTCCGGCGCCTGCCACATATCCATACCACTTATAAAGCTTGTCATACATAGCAGGAATAACAAATGCAGCCGCTAACTCCAATAATGCAATTACAGCAACACCTTCTACACTGTTCTTCATCCTCTTTCGAAATTTGTAGTCATAATATTGTTTTGTCATGTAATAGCTCATTTGTTGGAATTGGTGTTCTGTTACGTTATCTGCTTCTAGTATCGACTGTCGTTTCTGCCGTTTTTTTTCTTTTTTCTCGTCCATTCTTTGTTGCTCTGCTTCTTCTTCGGCAAGCTGTTGCTTCACTCTCTCTTTTTCTCTTCGCTTTTTTTCTTTTACTGCGGCTTCGTTCAGTGGAATATTATTCCACTCTTCCCAGTGTTCATCAATATTTGCTGTCCATGCTAAAATATATCGCTCTATTACGTAAATGATAAACAGAATAACCAGACAGGTTCCTAGCTGTCGGCCTTTATATATCATTTTATAAGTTATCCATGGAAGGAGTCCATATATTCCGGCCGTAGCACAGGTAATTATGCACCAGCCTTTTCCTCTTTTTTTTCTTCCACCCTGTATATATTCCCGATATGCGCAATAAACCATATATATAGCATGGCCGTTTAAGATTCCTATTCCAATGAATTTTTCTAATGTTTTATTAAACGGATGATCTTGTTTAACATAATATAATTCTTTTCCATTAACTTTTGTAATAATCCGACTTTGAGCCCCATAGAATTCGTATAAATAAATTTCTATTTCATCGCCTTTTTTCAATTCATTCTCTATTCCGATAACATCTGGGAAATTATATATCTTATTTGTATCTTTATCATCAAGTATAATTGAATATGCTGCCAGACCATTTAAATAACCCGTTCCTATACATTGACGTTTTACAACTTCTCCTGTTACAGTTTTTATAATTCGATTGTATGTAGGTGGAAGATTAAAAATCAGAAAAATTGCAGGTAATGTAATTATAAGTATACCAATCATTCCACTTAATATATGAAGCCGCGTATTATTTTTGCGGAATAATGTATTTTTTATTCCGTCATACCACAATATTATAGGAAATATACATATTGCACCCAGATAGTATCCAAATCTAACGTTAAACATATAGTCACCTCTTTACTACAGAGGATAAATCCCCTGTAGTAATCTTTATCACATAGTTCCTGCATCTAATAATCCAAATGCAAAATCATTAAGATAATCCACACCTCTTATAATACAACTTCCAACCTGAAATCCTGATGTTCCTGCAAACACTTTCAACGTATCATATCCTAAAGACATAGCTCCTTGCATCGCGCCAAATCCCGTTGTTTTAAAAGTTTGAGTATGCGTTTGTCTATTTGCTGCTGAAACAGACATATTAAACAAAGCACTAGTAGTTATTTTTCTTGCAATTTTCGCTCCGCCCTCAACCATTTTTCCAAAACCTTCGGCTAACATATCACTTTCTCCACTTATTCCTCCACCAATCGCACCGATTGCGATTGATTTCATAACACTTGATTTTTTTCACCTTTTCTTAAATTCAATGTTGCCGTTTGTAGTCCGCTTTTGCTTCCACCTTTTGCAGATTCCCAAGCTATTTTTCCTATTCGTTTAGATTTAAATATAGAACCTAACTTTCTTTTTGAAATAGCATTTCTCGTTTTCGTCACAGCTTTTCGAGCAACCTTTTTGGTCACATTCCATACACGTTGAATCTTTTGTATATGTCTGCTTGGAATTTTGCGTTTTATCAGTCTCGCGGCTTTTTTTGCAACCTTAGCTACTCTTGGACCTGCTAATGCTCCAATCGCAGCACCACCTATAGTGCATCCTGCAATAATTGCATATTTCTTCCATCCTTTTGCTTTTGTCTTTTTTGCTATTTTTCTGCCAGCCAGGAATCCTATTCCGCCACCGATTACTCCACCAATTATTCTGGAAATAGCGATGTGTCCACTCGGATCTTCATAATTCACTGGGCTGTTCGCACAATATGCATACAGATTCCATGTAGATGGATTGGTTCCCAACTGACAGCTGGCCGTTATATGTTTTTCTCTGTCATAAGTGTAATCTACGTATAGTCCATTCTTCTTCTGACGAATTGTTTTACCATAGATATCCGATCTTCTTGTAACTGTTGTTCTTCTTCTGATGCTTCATCAGATTCATAATCTATCTGTTCTTTTAAACTATCGCCCTTTTTATCGTTTTTCTCCGGCCCCTCAACCGGAACTAACCGAATCTGTTTGTCCTCATTTTCCAACAGAATCGGTGTCTCTTCTGTCAGATTTTCTGGAAAATACTGTTTCTGATCACCTGCAGTGTTCTCATATGCATATCCGTTAAGATCGTCTCTTGATTCTAACTTCTTTAATGTCGGATCATAATCTACCAGTTCACCGTCCTCATTACGGAATCTGACATCCTGGCCATAATATTCCGTTACCAGAACACCGACGCCGGCATCGTACGTCGTAGAATCTTCTGTATTCTTTGATTCGATCACATTCTCTTTACATACAACTTCTTCTTTTTCTGTCTTAACCGGCGGCGAATTCCCGTCTGTTTCTGCCGCAAGGCTTCCTAATGACGTTGATGTAAGTATCATCGCCATAATCAATGTCGTAGCAACGATTCGTTTCCATGATTTTTCCAGTCTTTGTTTCATTGTTTTCCTACATTTTATTGAGTTTTCATCGAATTATTATATATTCACTTTATCATCATGTGTAAATTTCGTCAATTATTTTATAGAATCTATTGGTTTTATTGTGTATTTTCATTGATTTCTTTTTTTACATAGTTATAATTAATGTGTGAATACGCAAGAAAGAAGGTAATAATATGAAAAAGAAACTGTCAAAGCGACAGCTGGATGTTATGAAAGTTCTTTGGGATCATTCTTCTCCGATGGTTGCTTCAGACATTGTTAACGGCAGCCCTGCATTGAATATCAATACGGTTCAGTCCTGTCTGAAGGTGCTTCTGAAAGAAAATCTCATAGAAGTTGCTGACATTGTATATAGCGGCACTGTACTGAGCAGAAGTTACCGTCCCCTGATTTCCAGAGATGAATATTTTAATACTGAATATAAAGATATCATCGGAACCAGTTCTACATCATCGCTGATCGCTGCATTTATCAAAGAAGAGCAGGATGCATCAGAACTGGAAAGACTTGAACAGATAATTCAAGAGAGGAAAAAAGAAATCGAGGAAATACGCTGATGGAAATATCATTTGGTCCATTTTTAACATGTTTTTTTGCAATTATGTTTCTTACAATATATCTTTATATTATTTTATACCGTGCCAGGAATGTATTTGCGAAAAATACTAAGTGGTTGTTTTTAGGGATACTACTTATTTTTATAAGGTTATCTGTTCCCGTTAACTTTCCGTTTACATATTCTGTTTATTCAGAAAAATTTCTTCCACGTTTTACGAATCCATTATGTGATAACAAGATTGGAAATCTGAGTATCTATGACTGCTTACTTATTCTTTGGATTTCTGTGGCGGTTATAAAAGTCCTTATATTCTTTTATAGAAAAATACGGCTCGGAAACTATTTGAAAAATTTTACACAAAATTCAGACCATACTGATCCACTATATCAGATGCTCCGCAAATATATTCCGGCTCCCATAGAGATTGCCATTATACCATCACGGACATCACCGGCTATTACAGGTACTTTATTCCCAGTTCTGGTTTTTCCAAAAAATATATATCTTTCCGAGGAAGAGATACAGCTTATATGTTTGCATGAACTGAAGCATTATAAGAATCACGATTTGTGGATGAAATTGTTTATCTAGTTAATTGTATGTATCCATTGGTGGAATCCCTTTGTATATCTTCTTCAAAAAGAATATTTTCTTACTTTAGAGATTGATAATGATAATTATCTAAAGAAACATATCCCTGATTTTGATTCTGTCCAATATGCAGAATTAATATTAAAGATTGCAAAAAATACACTCACCGACGATTCTTCGGATTCTTTGCAGATGGTAGATACTATTAATTTTACGGGTACTGTTACTTCCGAACTTGAATCACGTATCACATTTATGCTATCCACACCAGATGCTCCAAGAAAACATTCTTTATTTAGAAGTGTTATACATACCATTATTTTATGCGGTGTACTTATTATTACAATTTTTGTCGTGATCGAACCATCTTCCCCGGGGCCTTCGAGTGATACAAACGGTACATTCACTCTCGAAGATGATAACGTCTGCCTTCTAAAGGTTCATAATGGTTATCACTTATATGTGAACGGAAAATATGTTGGAGCATTAGACACGATACCTGATGATTTCAAAAATGTAACAATATACACCAGAAAAGAGGAAATACCACATGAATAATTTGGTATAAAAAAAACACCATACAACTGTAATAAGACAATTTCATTCGAGAATCTTTTACATTGTATGGTGTTTTTTGTAATATATTATCTATTTTAATTTTTCAGCAATTGCCTTAATAAATCCTTCGCTGTTCAATACGGTTGGATTTTCCAGTGTCGTGATCAATGCCAGATCTTTCGTCATCTTACCTTCTTCAATGGTATCAATGGTTGCTTTTTCAAGCTTATCTGCGAATGCTGCCAATTCGGCATTTCCATCCATCTCACCACGTTTTCTAAGAGCACCTGTCCATGCAAAAATTGTAGCTACAGAGTTTGTAGAAGTCTCTTCCCCTTTCAGATGCTTGTAATAATGACGTTGTACAGTTCCATGAGCTGCCTCATATTCATAATTTCCATCCGGTGATACCAGAACAGATGTCATCATTGCAAGAGAACCAAATGCGGAAGAAACCATATCACTCATTACATCTCCGTCATAGTTCTTACATGCCCAGATATATCCGCCTTCTGATTTCATAACTCTTGCAACCGCATCATCGATCAAAGTATAGAAATATGTAATTCCGGCTTCTTTGAACTTCTCGGCATAATCTTTGTCAAAGATTTCCTGGAAAATATCTTTGAATGTATGGTCATACTTCTTAGAGATCGTATCTTTTGTTGCGAACCACAGATCCTGCTTTGTATCCAATGCATAATTAAAGCAGCTTCTCGCAAAGCTTTCAATAGATCCGCATAAGTTATGCATTCCCTGTGCAACACCCGGTCCTGCATAGTTGTGTACCAGTTCTCTGGTCTCTGTGCCGTCTTCTGCCGTGTATACCAGTTCTACTTTTCCAGGTCCAGGAATCTTCATCTCTGTATTTTTATATACATCTCCATATGCATGTCTTGCGATAGTGATTGGTTTTTTCCAGTTTTTTACACATGGCTCAATGCCTTTTACAACAATCGGTGCACGAAATACAGTTCCGTCAAGTATTGCACGGATCGTTCCGTTCGGACTCTTCCACATTTCTTTCAAATCATACTCTTTCATACGTGCCGCATTCGGTGTGATTGTTGCACATTTTACTGCAACTTTATATTTCTTGGTTGCAGTAGCAGCATCGATTGTTACCTGATCATCTGTCTCATTTCTATGTTCCAGACCCAGATCATAATATTCTGTGTTCAGTTCAATATATGGCTCCAGAAGATCTTCTTTGATCATCTTCCAGAGAATTCTTGTCATTTCGTCTCCGTCCATCTCTACGATCGGTGTTGTCATTTTAATTTTTGCCATGGTATTTGTCTCCTTTCTATCTGTTCGCAGCATCTTTTATTATTCTTCCAGATGCAGATTTTCCATCACATGTAATATATGTTCGTTTGCAAGCTGTTCTGCTTTTGCCGCATCTTTTGCCTTGATTGCTTCCAGGATTTCTCGGTGTTCTTCTATTGATTTCTCGGCACGCTCCGGTGCTTCAATAGACATCGTCCTGGCAAGCTGTACATACTTGTGAAAATCTGTTAATACATGTTCCAGGATCCTGCTGTTGGATGCCTCATACAATATCTTATGAAACTTACCATCCATTTCTGACATCTGTTCAATCTGTCCGGATCCCTTCTTATGCAAATGAAATTCTGACAGAAGAATCACTTCTTCCAGTTCTTCAATCTGCGCATCCGTAATATATTTCGTTGCCCAGTTGGCACACAGCCCTTCCAGTTGCGAACGTATCTTATAGATATCTTTCACATCTTTTCTGGTAATGGCTGTCACATACGCACCTTTATTCGGAATGATCGTAACCAGTCCTTCTAACTCCAATTGTCTTAAGGCTTCTCTTACCGGTGTTCTGCTTACCCCCAGTTCTTCACCGATTGTTACTTCCCTTAATTCTTCATGATTTTTATATACCCCATTCAGAATATCTTCCCGCAGATGCCGGAACACTCTTCCTCGTAAGGATCTGTCCTGATATTCTTCCATTAAAAACACCTCTGCTATATCAATTCCACACCAAGTCTCTTGCAGTTTTCGTCGATAACTCTGATCAACTCATCGTCTGTAAGAACGGTTACTCGTCCTTCTTCATACTGCTTATCTACCCATTCTTTTACAGAACTTACAAGTTCTGAGTTCTTATCTACTTTCTTGTCCTCCGGCAGCTTAAAATATGTATTGATCCAGTGTGCAATACCTGCAAGTCCGGATGTGTTAGATATTGCAACAAGCGGAGGACGGTTCAGGAATTTTCCGGTATCAAATACGTTGTAGATCTCTTCATTCTTCAATAAACCATCTGCATGGATTCCAGCCCTTGTTACATTAAAGTTCTTACCAACAAAAGGTGTTCTTGAAGGAATATGATATCCGATCTCTTTCTCATAATAATCTGCAAGCTCTGTGATAACTGTTGTATCCATCCCATCCAGTGTGCCACGAAGCTGTGCATATTCGAACACCATCGCTTCCAGTGGTGTATTACCGGTACGCTCTCCGATTCCAAAAAGTGAACAGTTCACACCGCACGCACCATAAAGCCATGCTGTCGATGAATTGCTGACTGCCTTATAGAAATCATTATGTCCGTGAAATTCGATCAGTTCGCTTGGAACACCGGCATGTACTCTGAGTCCATAGATGATTCCCGGAATAGATCTTGGTATTACAGCTCCCGGATAGTTGACCCCGTATCCCATGGTATCACAGACACGGATCTTGACCGGAATCTTATACTCATCCATCAGTTTCATAAGTTCCAGACAGAATGGAATGACGAATCCATAGATGTCGGAACGTGTGATATCTTCCAGATGACATCTCGGGCTGATTCCTGTCTCAAGACATTCTCTTACGATAGACAGATAATGTTCCATTGCCTCACGTCTTGTCATCTTTAGTTTATAGAATATATGATAGTCCGAACAGCTTACCAGAATACCAGTCTCTTTCATTCCGATCTCTTTCACCAGTTCGAAATCTTTCTTGCTCGCACGGATCCAGCTTGTTATCTCCGGGAATTTATAATCCTTTTCCATGCATTTGTAGACTGCGTCTCTGTCCTTTTTACTATAGAGGAAGAATTCACACTGTCTGATCTTTCCCTTCGGACCACCCAGACGATGAAAATAATCATATAATGTTACGATCTGCTCAGTACTGTACGGGGCACGTGATTGTTGGCCATCTCTGAATGTTGTATCTGTGATCCAGATCTCATCCGGCATACAATGCGGAACAATTCGGTCATTGAATGCGATTTTCGGAATCTCGTCATAATGGAACAGATTACGAAATACATTCGGTGTCTTCACATCCACCAACGGGTACATGTGCTCTTCCAGTTGCAATAAATTTGTATGATCATCCAGGTATACTTTCCTGTTTTCCATTTTCCATCGCCTGCTTTCTAAAATATTTTTTCGTAGTAAAGTACTAAATTCAACATGTATAATTGTATACAATAATACATGTGTTGTCAAGTTCTATTATGGATATTTATTCAAAAAAAAATGATTATGGGGATTCCATAATCATTTTTTATATATTATTAATAAAGTTTTGCGTTAACTTCTCTTGGACTTAAGCCCTCGTCTTCTAAGGCTTTCATAATCTGGTGTTTGTGTTCGGTTCCGAATGCTTCCAGAGTGATTCGAAGTTCTACTGCTGCGTTTCGGTTGGTACTTACGAACTGGTTATGCTCCAGTTTGATTACATTACCATTTGCTTTGGCGATTGTAGCTGCAACGCGTACCAGTTCACCCGGCTTGTCCGGAAGAAGTACAGATACAGAGAAGATTCTGTCTCTCTGGATCAGTCCGTGCTGTACGATCGAGGACATTGTAATCACATCCATATTACCACCACTTAAGATGGATACGACTTTCTTTCCTTTCAGATCAAGCTGTCTGAGAGCCGCTACTGTCAGAAGGCCTGAATTTTCTACGATCATCTTGTGATTCTCTACTACATCGAGGAATGCACCGATCAGATCATCATCTGCAACTGTAATAACTTCATCTATATTCTTTTCTGCATATGGGAAGATTTTTTCTCCGACACGTTTTACAGCTGTACCATCAGCGATCGTATTGGCACTTGCAAGTGTTACCGGATGTCTTTCTTTCAATGCCTCTGTCATGCTTGCAGCGGCAGCCGGTTCTACACCGATTACTTTGACATTCGGATTCAGCATCTTGGTAAGTGTCGAAACTCCTGTGATCAGACCGCCGCCACCGATTGGTGCGAGAATATAATCTACGTCCGGAAGTTCTTCAAAGATTTCCATTGCAATACTTCCCTGTCCCGTTGCAACATCCAGATCATCGAAAGGATGTACGAATGTGTATCCTTCTTCTTCTGCCAGTTTCATTGCATATGCACAGGCATCATCATAGACATCTCCGTGTAATACGACTTCTGCTCCATAGCTCTTTGTACGATTTACTTTGATCAGTGGTGTAACTGTCGGCATAACTACCGTTGCCTTGCAGCCGAATTTCTTTGCTGCATATGCCACGCCCTGTGCATGGTTACCTGCAGACGCAGTTACAAGACCTTTCTTTCTGTCTTCTTCGCTCATTGTACTGATCTTGTAATATGCACCACGTACTTTATAAGCACCTGTATACTGCATATTCTCTGGTTTCAGATAGACATCAGCACCTGTCTGTTTGCTTAAGTATTCGCTGTATACCAGCTTAGTTGGCAGGGTTACTTCTTTTACGATTGCACTCGCCTGTTTGAATTTTTCTAATGTTAACATCTCGTACTTCCTCTCTTCCTCTTATTCGTTTTCTGAGACCTCTTCTGAAGCCTCATCGTCTTTCGGTCTTTCGAATAACGCATTCACGAAATCATCTGCATTAAATTTCTGCAAATCGTCAATAGTCTCTCCCACACCGATATATTTTACCGGAACGCCCAGCTCTGCATGGATGGCAACTGCGATTCCTCCTTTTGCGGTTCCATCCATCTTTGTCAAAACGATCCCTGTAATCTCTGCCACATCGTTGAATTCCTTCGCTTGCTGCAGGGCATTCTGTCCTGTTGTTGCATCCAGAACAACCAATGTCTCTCTGTATGCCTCAGGGAATTCCCGGTCAATGATCTTATTCATCTTTCTGAGTTCTTCCATCAGATTCTTTTTATTGTGCAGACGTCCGGCTGTATCGATCATCAGCACATCTGCATGCCGCGCCTTTGCTGCCGCAACAGCATCAAACACAACCGATGCCGGATCAGATCCCTCCTGTCCGCCGATCAGCTCTGCCTGCGAACGGTTCGCCCATTCTTTTAACTGTTCTCCGGCCGCCGCACGGAATGTATCGGCCGCTGCAATTACAACTTTCTTATTCTCTGCACGAAGCTTTCCTGCAAGCTTTCCGATCGTTGTAGTCTTTCCTACACCATTGACACCGATTACCATCACTACGGATGTGCGGTTTTCAAATTCATATGCTGTTTCTCCGATGTCCATCTGTTCTTTGATACTTTCGATCAGAAGTTCCCGGCATTCCATTGGTTCTTTGATGTGTTTTTCTTTTACTTTTGCCTTCAGATCATCCAGAATATCATATGTTGCCTGTACACCAAGATCTCCCATGATCAGAACCTCTTCCAGCTCCTCGTAAAAGTCATCATCGATACGGGAGAATCCGTGAAAGATGCTGTCCATTCCTGATACAATATTGTCTCTGGTCTTACCAAGACCGGCAACCAGTTTTTCAAAAAATCCCATATCTTCCTCCTATTTATCCAGTTCATTTTCAAGCAGGCTGACAGATACCAGTGTAGATACACCTTTTTCCTGCATAGTGATACCATACAGTCTGTCTGCCGCCGTCATTGTTCCACGTCGATGTGTGATTACTATGAACTGCGTATACTTTGTTAACTTATGCAAATATTGTGCAAAACGGTCTACGTTATTATCATCCAGTGCCGCTTCGATCTCATCCAGCAGACAGAACGGTGACGGCTTCAGATTCTGGATCGCAAAAAGAAGTGCTATCGCTGTCAATGCTTTTTCTCCACCGGACAACTGCATCATATTCTGCAGCTTCTTTCCAGGCGGCTGGGCAATGATCCGGATACCCGCCTCCAGAATATCCTCATCTTCCATAAGTTCCAGCGTTCCTTTTCCGCCTCCGAACATTTCCTTGAATACCTGATCGAACTCGGCTGCAATTCTGGCAAACTGCTCTTTGAACTGCTTACGCATGGCATTATCAAGTTCCTCGATAATCTGTTCCAATGTTTCGGCTGCTTCTACCAGATCATCATGCTGGCCCTTCAGGAATTCATAACGCTCGGATACACTTTTATATTCTTCTATCGCATTAACATTGACATTACCCAGTGCACGGATCTCACCTTTTAACTCCTGGATCCGTCTCTTCATATCTGCAAGATCGGTCAGGTTCGGATTCCTAAGTTCTTTTGCGTGATTCAGTGTGAGTTCATATTCCTCCCACATATAATTAATCTGCTTTTCAGAAGCTTCTTCGTACCCTTCCCTCTGACTTTCCAGACGATAAACCTCTTTATCAAGATCTGTCATATGTTTTGAGATCTCTTCACGTTTTTCGAAGAATGATTTGTGCCGTTTATTCAATTCCTCACGTTCTCTTTTTGAACGTTCAATCTGAAGTTTGATTTCATCAAACAGATCCCCGGAATTATCAATTGTTGTTTTCAATTCCTGGATCTTCTTCTCTTTTTCGGCAATTTCCTGAGAATTTCCACCCTTATTCTTTGTCAGTTCTTCCAATTCTGCCCGGAATTTATCCATCTCTTCACGGATACGGATAATATTTTCCGCAATAAATGTATACTTCTGCTCTAATCCTGCATATTCCAGATGAATCTGTTCTGATTTTCTGGTCTTAAAGCTTTCCTTTGCGTGGATCTCTTCCAGCTCTTTTTGTTCTTTCTCAATGTTGATATTCAGATCATTTTCCAGACTTTCTGACGTATCCAGTTCTATATTAATAGACTCCTGATTGTCCATTATATCGTTGATCTGTGTATCCAGTTTTGCAGCTTCATTTCGCAGATTATCGAATTGTTGTTTGAAGCTCTGGATCTTTGCAGATGACTGATCTGCATTCATCTTTGCGGTATTCTGTACGACATACGCTTTCTGAAGCTCTGCACTGATTGCGTCAGTCTTTTCATAATACCCTGCGCGTTCATCTTTCAGGCCACAGATCTGCTGTTCCGTCTCCGTCATCTCCTGTTTTAATTTCTGAACGGTCTTTTCAAACTCTTCGATTTCTCTTCGTCTGCTCAGAAGATTACTGGAATTCTTAAATGCTCCACCGGTCATGGAACCACCCGGATTGATCAGTTCCCCTTCTAGTGTAACGATACGGATTGACTGGTGGTATTTTCTTGCGATCATTGTTGCATGATCAATATGATCTACTACCAGTGTTCTTCCCAGCAGATAATCTGCGAGAGTTTTATATTTATTCTCTACCTGAACCAGTTTGTTGGCTGTTCCGACAACTCCCGGTTCTTTAAGTGCTTCCGGACGATTAATCCCGGAATTCGCACGGATTGATGTTAAAGGCAGGAATGTTGCACGGCCGAACTTATTCTTCTTCAGGAAATTGATCATACGTTTTGCCGTATCTTCATCCTCGGTTACGATATTCTGGATATTACCGCCAAGTGCGGTCTCAATAGCAATCTCATAGTCTTTTTCAACCTTTACGATATCTGCTACTACACCCAGAAGTCCCTTCTCACGGTCCTTATTATCCATAACTTTACGAATACTGTTACCGTATCCGTCATAACGTTCTGTAATATTCTTAAGGGATTCCAGTCTTGACTGCTCCCGGTGGAAAGCAGACTGACCAATCTGTAATTTCTGAGACTCTCTGGATATCTGCGCCTGTAACGTCTTAATGTTACTTTCATATTCTTTATTTTCATTGTTCAGGGCTATGATCTTGTCTGAGATAACTTTTAATTCCATCTGATACTTGTTCAGATTTTCATTTTCTTCTGCAATCTCACTGTCATTAGCAAGGATCTCTCGGTTGATCTGCGACTTTCTAACCTGGATCTGTTCCATCATCGTATCAAATTTCTGGATCTGAGCTTTCGTAGATGCTCTGTTATTCAGTATCTCCATGATATGATTCTTCTTTTCATCAACGGATCCTGCAATCTGTGCTATCTTCGCCTGTAATTCCGTCAGTTCATTCTTAATCTGATCTTCTTCCGACTGTTTTTCTTCCATCTGTTTTACAATGGAATCCTTCTCCGTCTGAAGTTCTTTCATCTGTCCTTCACGGACATCCATCTCGGAATCAATCACGCTGGCCCGCTGATCGAAATGTTCATCGTTCATCCGTGCACTGTGAATCTGTTCCTTTAACAGTGCGATCTGGTTCTCTAACTGCTGCTTCAGAATCGTCGTCTCATTTAATTGACGGTTAGCCTTTTCGACAGAAGCGTCGATCACTTCCACCTGTTCTTCAATCGCCTCATATTCCGTCTTCGTATCCGCATATTGTCTGGTTGCTTCTTCAAGCTCCCCTTTTGTAATACGAAGCTTCTCTTCCAGCCCCCGAATCTGATCTCGGATACGTTCCATTTCCAGCAAGAACATGTTGATATCGTATGTTTTTAATTCTTCCTTCCGTTTCAGATACTCCCTCGCCTTTTCAGACTGACGTTCTAACGGCCCAACCTGCTTTTCCAGCTCAGACAGAATATCATTGACACGGACCAGATTCTGGCGTTCATCTTCTAACTTTTTGACCGACATACTTTTTCTTCGTTTGAATTTGACAATTCCTGCTGCTTCATCAAAAAGCTCTCGCCTCTCATCCGGCTTACCACTTAAGATCTTATCAATCTGTCCCTGTCCGATAATCGAATACCCTTCTTTTCCGATACCTGTATCATAGAAAAGTTCATTTACATCTTTTAATCTGCATGCTCTTCCATTGATCAGATATTCGCTTTCTCCGGAACGGTATAGCTTTCTTGCTACCGTAACTTCTTCGTAATCAACCGGAAGCTTATGGTCTGAATTGTCCAGAGTGATCGCCACCGATGCATAACTAAGCGGCTTTCTGTTCTCAGTACCGGAAAAAATAACATCCTGCATGTTGCCGCCTCTTAACTGCTTCACACGCTGTTCCCCAAGCACCCATCTGACCGCATCTGCTACGTTACTTTTTCCACTTCCGTTCGGACCGACAATGCCGGTGATTCCATTATGGAATTCGAATTTAATTTTATTGGCAAATGATTTAAATCCCTGCACTTCTATGCTTTTTAAATACATTCCACACCTACTTTATATTCTTTTCATGCAGTTTCAAAATGCTGATATATGCAGCCTCCTGCTCTGCTGCTTTCTTCGTCCGGCCTTCTCCGACTCCGTATTCTTCTTCTCCGATATGTACCGCAACACGGAAAATCTTATTATGATCCGGTCCCTCTTCACCAATCAGATGATACGAGATTACTTCTTTAAAATTCGCCTGCACGATTTCCTGCAGGATAGTCTTGCTATCAAAAAAGAGTTTCTTGTTCTCCAAATCTTTCAAAATAAATCGATGTATAAACTCTTTTGCATTAGCAAAACCACCATCAAGATAAATTGCTCCGATCAGAGCCTCCATTGCATCCGATGTTACAGATTCTCTCTTTCGTCCTCCGGTAGCATCTTCTCCTTTACCAAGCAAAAGGTATTCGCCAAGATCCAGATCTCTTGCGCAGAATGCCAGTGCCGGTTCACATACCATACTTGCCCTCGTCTTCGTAAGTTCCCCTTCCGGAAGCTTCGGATTATTGTGAAACAGGAATTCGCTGGACACCAGTTCAAGGACCGCATCTCCCAGAAATTCCAGACGTTCATTACACTCATACTTTGGCAGATGCTTTTCATTGGCATAAGAGCTGTGAATCATCGCCTTTGTAAACAGGGTAAAGTCATCAAATTTGTAACCAATCTTTCCTTCTAATTCTTTAAGGTCTTTGCTCATTGTAAACTCCATCCTAAAGAACGAAAAAAGCCCCTGGCAGGGCTCTTTCGTTCTTTTTATATCTGCCTAGTTATTATTTGTTGCATTCTTGATCTGCTCAACAGCATCTCCAACTGTAGAGATCTGCTCAGCGTCATCATTATCGATCTCAATGTCAAATGTTTCTTCTATTCCCATAATAATCTGGAAGATATCAAGGGAGTCTGCTCCCAGATCATCTACAAATGTTGTGTCCTCTGTAATATCATTCACTTCTACATTTAATACATCAGCGATGATTTCTTTTAATTTTTCAAGTTCCATATCAAATCTCCTTTTCTCATCATAGTTAGTAATATATTATTCAGCGGATTTTTGCTCCGATTGAATACTTTCTTTGATCTTTTCATTAATTTTCTGCTTTTTAAATGTCACACATTGGATCAGTGTATTGCTGACTTCTTTTGCTTTCGAGCTTCCATGTGTCTTTACGACCAGACCGTTTAATCCAAGCAATGGCGCACCGCCATACTCACTTGCATCAAATGACTTTAAAGTTGTTTTTAACGCCGGTTTGATAAGCAATGCTCCGATCTTGCTTCTGAGTGTGGACATCAGTCCTTCTTTTACCTTACTGATCAGTACCGCTCCGACACCTTCATATAGCTTAAGGATTACATTGCCCGAAAATGCTTCTGTCACAATGACATCAGCCTGTCCATGCGGAATCTCTCTTGCTTCTACACTTCCGATAAAATTCAGTTCTTTTTCTTCTTTTAAAAGAGGAAACGTCTCCTTTACCAGTGCATTACCTTTTTCTTCTTCTGCTCCGATATTTACAATCCCAACTTTCGGATTCTTAATACCAACTACATGTTCCATATAGATAGAACCCATCTTGGCAAACTGAACCAGATGTGAGGCTCTGGCATCTACATTCGCTCCACAGTCGATCAGAAGTGCTACACCCTTCTCTGTCGGGATCAGTGACGCAAGTGGTGGCCGCTCTACACCTTTGATTCTTCCAACGATTACCTGTCCGCCTACCAGAATTGCTCCGGAACTTCCGGCAGATACAAATGCATCAGCCTTTCCTTCCTTTACCATCTTCATTCCGACTACAATAGAAGAATCTTTCTTTCTTCTGATCGCATTCACCGGAGGTTCGGCAGTCTCTATTACTTCTGTTGTATTCACAACTTCCAGTCTGTTCTTATCATAAGTATACTTCTGCAATTCAGCATTCACTATATCTTCTTTGCCAAGCAGATATACCTTTATATCCTGTTCACGTCCAAGAGCATCTACTGCTCCTTTTACCATTTCACCCGGTGCATTATCCCCGCCCATGGCGTCCAATGCTATCACCGTAATTTCTGACATATTGATTCCTCCTAATATTACTGAATTTATTCTACTAAACATCCATGCAAAAATCAATATTTTCCTGTGAAAAACGCCAATATAAACCTCCTCACGGACAGCTGCGGTACTTTTATAAAATTTTTCATAAATATTTATCAGAAGTTTGATAATGTACGATCCGGTTGATATAATACCTTTTATCATCAAAATTGCATATATATAAAAGAAGGGATTTAATAAATGGATTATTATAAGAGAGCTCTTGAGCTCAATGATGAAACAGTTAAAAACAGACGTTACTTCCACACGAATGCAGAAACGGGACTTCATATGCCAATGGCCTGTGCATATGTGATGGACAAATTGACCAAATATGGCTTAACACCTTCCCGATGTGGTGAAGGTGTGACCGCTACTGTCGGAAACGGCGGCAAAGTCTTATTATTACGAGCCGACATGGATGCGCTCCCAATGCCGGAAGAAAGCGGACTTCCATTTGCCTGCCCGACCGGAAAAGAAGCACATGCCTGCGGACATGATTTTCACGCTGCCATGTTACTGACCGCTGCAAAAATGCTAAAAGAAAATGAGGCCGAGTTAAAAGGCACAGTCAAATTTATGTTCCAGCCTGCGGAAGAAACATTCGAAGGCAGTAAAAATATGATAGAACATGGTATCCTGGAGAATCCGAAAGTAGATGCGGCACTGGCCTATCATGTATCTCCAGGGCAGATGCCGGTTGGAATCTACATGTATAACAGTACAGGAACTATGATGTACTCCGTTGACGGTTTTCATATCGAAATCAAAGGAAAAGGTTCGCACGGCGCCTATCCTCAGAATTCCATTGACCCAATCAATATTGCGGCACATGTCTATCTGGCTCTGCAGTCCATCATCGCCCGCGAGGTTGATCCTTCCAAAGCCTGCCTTATGACAGTTGGTAAATTCCAGGCTGGAACCGCCGCCAATATTATTCCGGATACAGCTGTTCTCGAAGGAACTATTCGAACGAACGATAAAGCTTCCAGAGAACTTCTGGTACGAAGAATGAAAGAAACGGCAATCCGGACAGCCGAAACCTTCGGAGGAACGGCCAAAATCACTATGATCTCGGAAGTACCGCCTTTGATCTGCGATCCGGAATTTACCGAACAGATCGTCGGCTTCATGAAGGAACTGGATATTCCGAAACTAACCCCTTACCCAGGCATATCCGCAAGTGCCTCTGAAGATTTTGCAAATATTGCAGAACAGGTACCATCCGCTTTCATGTATCTGTCTGCCGGATATATGGATGATCGGGGGAAGTATTCTGCACATAACCCAAAGGTACAATTTAATGAAGCGGTGTGCCCGATCGGGGCTGCGTGTCTGGCGCACTGTGCGACCCGTTATTTAAATTGATTTGGGATTTAATTTATTAACTGGGGAAGCGGCCTCTCAATCCTTGAAGGAAACAATAGATAAGGCTTCTTGTTCAGGTTCCATACCATAAGAAACACTAAGAGAGTCAGAATCACCTAAAAGCAAAGGAACTACGCTTAAACTCGGCGTTCGCCTCAAACACGTTCGCTTCGTTCCTTTAACGGTGCTTCTGACTCTCTAACTGTTTCTAACGGCATTCCACATTCACAATAATCCTTATCTATTGTTTCCTTCAAGTCGTGACTGGCTGCGAATGTTAATAAATGAAATGCCTAGAAGTGTAATCCGGTGAAAGCCACTACGGTACACAATTCTATGGAAAAGCCTTGAAAATCAACTAATTAACAGCTGACCACTTTAAACTTCCGCTGTCACAACCGTTACGCAATTGCCATTTAATTCGTAAGGCATTCGACACCCACGGAATAAAAAGTAGAAAGCCGTTCCAGTGAATGTGAAGAAGGTGTTGGAAATAGTTAAGCGTCAAAATTATGCGTTGGGTTTTCGAAATTTGCCTGTTTGAGCCGAATGGCGAGTTGCAAATTTCGGAAGCCCGTTTTTAGCATAATTTTGACGCTTTAGTATTTCCCACCGACGGAACCTGAACAGGAACGGCTTCCTGCTTTTTATGCAGGTCCGGGTAGTCATGCCTTCTAAATTAAATCCCAATACACTTACATTGAAATCCACCCAAATGCATTTGCTACCGAACTGACCAGAATAATAATAGCAAAGATTGGGCACAGATACTTGATCATTACGACAAATATCTTCTTTCTGCGGAATTTACTTTCCCCATGCCGGATTTCTTCTTCCATACGATCCACACCAACTACTTTAGATACAAATAAACTTGTCATCAACGCAGCAATCGGCATCATTACAGAATTGGTAAGGAAGTCAAAGAAGTCCAGGAACTGCATTCCGATAATCTTTACGAATGATAATGGTCCATATCCAAGGCATGACAATGTTCCGAGAATAATCATAATGCATCCCACAATAACTGTGGATTTCTTACGGCTCCATTTCAATTCGTCTTCTACTGTAGAAACTGCACTTTCTGTTAATGCGATAGAACTTGTAACAGCAGCAAATAATACAAGTAAAAAGAACAGGATTCCTGCAAACGTTCCAAATCCCATGCTGTCAAATACCTTTGGAATTGTAATAAACATTAATGACGGACCTGCCTGCAGCGTATCAGGATCTCCACCTGAGAATGCAAATACAGCCGGAATAATCATCAGACCAGCCATAATTGCAATTGCAGTATCAAATACTTCAACATTCCTTGTCGAATCTTCGATGGACGTGTCTTTTTTCATGTAAGAGCCAAATGTGACCAAAATACCCATAGCAATTGACAGAGAATAGAACATCTGTCCCATGGCTGTTACAACCGTCATCCATGAAAAGTTTTTAGGATTTGGTACAAGGAAGTATTTCACACCAGCCAGTGCACCCGGTCTTGTCACCGAATAGATTGCAATGATCACAGACAATACCACCAGTATCGGCATCATGAACTTGGAAACACGCTCAATTCCATTACGGACACCCGCATAGATAATGATCAATGTGAACATACAGAAAACAATAAAGCATATTTCCGTAGAAAGGCCATTGGATATAAATTTTGAAAAATATCCATCTTCTGCTAATTTTGCGCCATTCCCTTTCAGATATTCTACAAAATATTTAATTACCCATCCTCCGATGACAGAATAATACGGTACGATCAAAACAGGAATGATTGCATTGATCCATCCACCGAACGACAACCATCCGGCCTTTTTGCCAAAGGCTTTAAACGCACCAACCGGACTCTTTCTTGTCATACGTCCAAGAGCTGATTCCGCAACGATCATTGTATAACCAAATGTCAGCGCAAGCAGGATGTAGATCAGGAGGAATATACCTCCACCATATTTTGCGGCCAGATAGGGGAATCTCCAGATATTTCCCAGACCGACGGATGCGCCTGCCGCAGACAGAACGAATCCTATTTTTCCTGAAAAGGAACTTCTGTTATTTTTTTCTTTTTCCATCTCTCTTTCAGTTCCGATTTTCCATGATTACAATCAATCAGAACTTTCCCTCTTTCTTATCAGATTATATTATCAGACATTGATTATTCTTATATGCCAGACGATTTATTTTATCACATTTACGCAGTAAAGTCACTATTAATTTACAGATATCGCATTTGAAAAAAATCCCCGTCAAATGACGGAGATCTTTTTCAAATCATTTTATGTATTTTATTTATCGTATTCGTTCATCCACTTGATCAGTTCTACACAGTAGTCATCGTGTCTGTCTACGAATGTTGTATGTCTTGCTCTCTCCCAGAGGATCCATTTAGAATTCGGGATTTCATCTGCCATAGTCTTTGCAACTAATGGTGAGCACAGATCAGAGATACCACTCATGATCAGTGATGGAACTTTGATCTCGTGAAGTCTGTCGATGTACTCGAAGTCTTTCAGTGTACCAGATGGAACGAATTCGTTCGGTCCCCATCCATACAGGTAAGCTTCTCCACCGGATTTCTTAGGTCTTGTACAGCACTCTGGAAGATCTTCTCTCCAGTAATTACAGTATCTGTCCATATAGTTATCTACTGCTTTCAGATAAGCTTCTCCTGTGAAGTCATTACGCTCCAGGGCATCGTTGATCGCTGCCTGATCCTCTTCAGACATCATCTTAATTCTACGCAGACCTTCTCTTGCCCACAGGCTGCTGCTTGGATGTCCGGAAGAAATGATGAAGGATTTTACCCCTTCTGCTCCACGCTCGATGGCATATGCAATCTGCATCATTCCGCCCCATGACTGTCCGATAATGTGGCATTCTTTTAATCCAAGGTGTTCTCTTAAAGCATCTAATTCATCCAGCCAGAGATCCTGTGTCCACATCTCCGGATGTCCATCCAGGTAAGATTTACCGCAACCCAACTGATCATACATAATGATCATACGATCATCATCATCTGCAACATTATCCAGTACTTCAAAATAGTTATGTGTAGATCCAGGTCCGCCATGTAAGCAGATCAGCGGAGCTTTTCCGTTATCTTTCTGTTCTCCAACGATTCTGTAATATGTCTGATAGCCGTGGAAAGGCATATATCCTTCTGTTATTTTTGCCATTTTATCTATTCTCCTTTTCTTAAAAGATGCCGCAGACCGCTAGTCCGCGGCATTTTTTTATTATAATTTTCTGACACCCCTTGTCAGTTAAATTTTCTTATGAGTAAGTAAAGTTACTTACTTGCAGCTTTTTCTATGTACTTTAGAAGTATTAGATAGCTCTTGTGTATTCTTTCAGCCATTCTCTTTCTTCATCAGTCAGATATGGACCAATTTTCTCGTAGCAGGCTTTGTGATAATCATTCAGCCATTCTTTCTCTGATCTTGTCAGTTCTTCCGGATCGATACCATCAAGGTCGATTGGTACGAAGTTCAGAGTCTCAAAGTGCATGAACTGTCCATATTTATTCTTCTCACCGTTTACAGTAAGCAGGTTGTTCTCGATACGGATACCAAAATCTCCTTCTTCATAGATTCCCGGCTCATCTGTAATTACCATACCAGGCTCAAACTGATGATGTTCGTTCTTAGAAGGAACGATGTACCAGCGGAATCCTGTTGGCGGCTCGTGGATACTTCCAAGATATCCGAAACCATGTCCGGTTCCGCACTGGAAGTCTTTGTTCATATCCCAGATTGGCTGTCTTGCCAACACATCCAGAGACCATCCGTGGTTACCATAGAGGAAGTTTGCTGCGCTTAAGTGCTGCATTGCTCTGTATACAGCTGTGTAATATTTCTTCAGTTCCGGTGTGATATGTCCCAGTACTGTTGTTCTGGTAATATCAGTAGAACCTTCATAATATCCGCCGCCTGTATCGCTCAGAAGCATACCGCCTTCTTTTAATACAACGTCTGTCTCTTTAGACGGTGCATAATGCATCATTGCAGCGTGCTCACCGAAAGCCTGCAGAGGTTCGAATGAGTCACGGATATATCCTTCCTGTTCTGCACGCAGAGCTGTCAGTTTATCTGAAGCAGAAAGCTCTGTAATCTCCATCTTGTCATAATTTTTCTTAACCCAGTAAATGAACTTCGTCAGTGCAATACTGTCTTTCAATTCTGCATTTTTGATATTTTCAATCTCAACAGCATTCTTAATTGCTTTCATCAAGATAGTCGGATTAGCTCCTTCTACTACCTTACATGGAAGACTCTTATACAGTGCATAGTTCATCTTCATCGGGTCAATCAGTGCAACCTCATCTGCACCAATCTTCTTAGCATCTTCGTAAATATCATTGTATGGATGAATGTTGACATTATTCTTTGCCATCTCTTCTCTGATGCGGTCATTCAGTTTGCTGTCATCGATATACAGATCTACACTGTCTTTACGTACGATCACATAGTCCAGTACCAATGGGAAGAAGTCAATATCATCTCCTCTGAAGTTCAGAAGCCATGCGTTATCATCCAGAGACGCAATCAAATGTACCGTTGCTCCGTATTCAGCCATCTTCTCACGAACTCGTTTCAGCTTGGATGCAACATTCTCTCCTGTGTATTTGTCTTCCAGGAAGAAACAAGGTTTCTTAGAAAGAGACGGGCGATCTTCCCAGATCTGGTCGATCAGATCTACTTCATATTCGATCGTGATATTCTTTGCGCCCAATACTTCTTCATATTCCTGTCCTTCTCCCATAGAAAGAACACGGCCGTCAAATGCGACTTTACCGCCTTCCGGGATCTTCTGGGCAAGCCATTCTGTTGTAGATGGAGTATCATCAACAAACATCTTCATCAGGCAGACACCACTGCCTTCCATCTCGGTCAGTGCCTGTGTGAAATATCTTCCATCTGTCCACAGACCTGCGTCATCTTTTGCGATTACAGCTGTTCCGTAGGAACCACTGAATCCAGTGATGAACTTTCTTGCTTTGAAATGCTCTCCTACATACTCACTTTGATGGAAATCTGCAGTTGGCACAACATATGCATCGATATTCTGCTCTGCCATCAGTGCGCGAAGCTTTTCAATACGCTTTGCTACTTCTGTCATTTTGTTTTCCTCCTTAGCTACGTAATCTTTTCTCTTCTGCCAGTAAAACAGATTTCCCCATCGGCATCTGATTTATAGACTACGCTCTATATCTGGTTAAAATTATAACACTTTCGCGAAATGTTGCAACACTAAAAGCAATTATTTTATCTTTTTTTCGAAATTTTTCACAAAATTTATATACAGAAAACTTTAATGAAAAATATTTTCTGCATATTCAGATTGCATCCGCAGAACCTGCCAACGGTAGCTTCTTCCGAATGCATGACAAAAAAAGAGACAACCAAAACTGATTGTCTCTTTTTTATCATTTTTCAAAAATTAATCCTGAGCAATGATTTCTTTTTTGTTGTATGAACCACAAGCCTTGCATACTCTGTGAGGCATCATTAATTCGCCACACTTGCTGCATTTTACCAGGTTTGGTGCGCTCATTTTCCAGTTTGCTCTTCTTTTGTCTCTTCTTGCTTTAGAAGATTTATTCTTTGGACAAATTGACATAGGTTACACCTCCTTAAAATTCTTAAATACATCACGGATAACTGACATTCTAGGGTCGAGCCCCGTATCTTCACAGTTACAGGTACCTTTATTCAGGTTCTGACCACATACGTTGCAAATACCTTTACAGTCTTCGCTGCATAGAATTTTCGTCGGCCACCCTACCAATAACTCGTTGTAGACCAATTGTTCTACATCTAAGCTATATCCGTCAATATAGTTATTCTCGTCTAAATCTTCTGACTGATCATATGCATCTGACTCTGTATCAATCTTATGCTTGAAGTCAAGTGTCACCTTCACTTCTACATCTTCCAGACATCTGTCACATGGTGCAACTGATGTAATCTCAGCTTTACCAGTCACTTCCAACTTGCGGTCACCTGCATATTCTACAGACAATTCAAGTGGTGTCTTCTCTGTAATTGCATAATCTCCCATCTCAGACTTGAAACAAGTCATTTCAATCGGAACAGATTCATGTATTGCTTTATGCTGCTCAGACAGAACGTCGGATAGGTTTAATATCATAGTATCGTCTCCTATTCACACACTAGACTATTATATCATGTAAAATTATTTTGTCAACAGAAATTTACATTCTTTTAGTCATTTAGTCTTAAACTAATTTTGCTGTTTCACGAGCAATAGCTAACTCTTCGTTTGTAGGAAGGACAATTACTTTTACTTTTGATTCTGGTGTAGAAATTACGGTTGTCTCTCCGTGAACATTCTCATTCTTTTCTTCGTCGAGCTCTACGCCAAGATATCCAAGGTAATCACAGATGTCTTTTCTGAGGTCCGGAGCATTCTCTCCAACACCGGCTGTAAATGTGATTGCATCTACACCGTTCATTGCTGCTGTATAAGATCCGATATATTTTGCAACACGGTATTTGTAAGTATCCATTGCAAGCTGTGCTCTTTCGTTTCCGTCAGCAGCTGCCTGTCTTACATCACGGAAGTCAGAAGACACACCGCTGATTCCAAGAAGTCCTGACTTTTTGTTCAGGATATTCAGCATCTCATCTACGCTGATATCTTCATGATTGCAGATGAACTGAAGAACTGCAGGATCAACATCTCCACTACGTGTTCCCATAACAAGTCCTTCCAAAGGAGTAAGTCCCATACTTGTGTCTACGCATTTTCCACCGATAGATGCGGAGATACTTGCACCATTACCAATGTGGCATACAATAACCTTTGCATCTTCTTTTCCAAGAAGTTTTACAGTTTCACCAGATACGAACATATGGCTTGTTCCGTGGAAACCATATCTTCTGATGCTGTATTTCTCATAATATTCATATGGGATTGCATACATAGCTGCTTTCTTTGGAATATTCATACCAAATGCTGTATCGAATACTGCTACATTCGGTTTGCCAGGCATTGCTTTTTCGCAAGCTTCAATACCGATCAGGTTTGCAGGGTTATGAAGAGGTCCGAGGTCGAAGCAGTCACGAACAACTTTCTTCACGTCTTCTGTTACAAGTGTTGCATCACTGTAAATAGTACCTGCATGCAGTACACGGTGTCCGATTGCCGTAATCTCATCCGCACTTTCGATCACACCATGCTCTTTATCCTGTAAAGCATCCAGTACTAACTGTACTGCTACACCATGATCTGGCATTGCCTGCTCTACAACATATTTATCTTTTCCTGTTGGTTTGTGTGTTAATACAGATCCATCGGCTCCGATTCTTTCACAGATACCTTTTGCAAGAACGCTCTCGTTCTCCATGTCGATCAACTGATATTTTAAAGATGAACTTCCACAGTTCATTACTAATACTTTCATATTATTTCTCCTCTTACTTTATCTCTTACTGATTCTGGCACTGAACTGCTGTGATTGCAACAACACCTTCAATATCCTTAGCACTGCATCCTCTTGAAAGGTCGTTAACAGGTGCTGCGATTCCCTGTGTCATTGGTCCGTAAGCTTCTGCTTTTGCAAGACGCTGAACAAGTTTGTATCCAATGTTACCTGCATCAAGGTTAGGGAAGATCAGAGTATTGGCTTTTCCTGCAACCTGGCTTCCTGGTGCTTTAGCTGCTCCAACAGAAGGAACAAGTGCTGCATCAAGCTGCATCTCTCCGTCTAACATAAGATCCGGATTCTCAGCTTTTGCGATCTTAACAGCTTCCTGTACTTTTGTTACGTCATCGTGTTTTGCACTTCCCATTGTTGAGTAAGAAAGCATAGCAACTCTTGGATCAGCACCAACGAGCTGTTTGAAGCTTTCTGCTGAAGACTGAGCGATTGCTGCAAGCTCTTCGGATGTAGGATTCTGGTTCAGTCCGCAGTCAGCGAATACAAATGTTCCGTTCTCTCCCATGTCGCAGTCAGGTACTACCATAACAAAGAATGCAGATACAAGCTTTGTTCCTGGTTTTGTCTTCAGGATCTGAAGGCATGGACGAAGTGTGTCAGCTGTAGAGTGGCATGCTCCGGATACCATTCCGTCTGCATCTTTCATCTTAACCATCATTACACCATAATATAAGTAATTAGTAAGAAGAATCTCTCTTGCCTGCTCTTCTGTCATTCCTTTTTTCTTTCTCAGTTCAACAAGTGTTGCTACATATTCGCCTGTCTTCTCATATGTAGCAGGGTCTACGATTGTAGCTCCTGTGATGTCGAAATCCCCTTTATTCTTAGCGATCTCTTCTTCGCTTCCAATCAGGATCAGGTTAGCTGTCCCTTCTTTTAAAATTGCCTCTGCTGCCTCATAAGTTCTGATGTCTTCGCTCTCTGGAAGAACGATTGTTTTTTTACAACTTTTTGCTTTTGCTTTGATTTCATCTATAAATCCCATGATAAATAGACTCCTTTCCAAATATTTTTCTCAGTATTTTCATTATAATACAAAGAACCCCTGTGGACAAGGGTTCTTCCTGTAATCTTATGTCTCTTTTTGCGTACAATGTACAATATCCGTTATATTTTGCTTCTGATATATTACATTTTCACGACATTATAATTGAAAAACGTGACTTACGATCGCAAAATACACACTGATCGTACTGATATCAACCAATGTAGAAATCAAAGGCGTTGCCATGATCGCCGGATCCAGCCCAATCTTTTTCGCAACCAATGGTAATGTACATCCAACCACTTTCGCAATCAGTACGGTACATGCCATAGTAAGTCCAATGGTAAACGCCATGGTGGCATCTCCCTGGCCCATCAGCATAATTCGGATTCCATTCACTACCGATAAGATAATGCTGATACAGAATGCAATTCGGATCTCTTTCCAGATCACCTTAAACAGATCAGAAAATTCAATCTCTCCAACTGCCAGCCCACGAATCACCAGTGTCGAGCTCTGTGATCCACAGTTTCCACCGGTTCCGGTAAGCATCGGAACAAATCCCGCAAGCTGCGGCATCAGTGCCAGTGCATTTTCATAGCTGTTCATGATCATCTGTGTTACGGTTGCAGACAGCATCAAAAACAGCAGCCACGGAATACGACTCTTTACATGTTCAAATATCGATGTCCCGAAATACGAATCTTCATTCGGATTGACACCAGCCATGATACTGATATCTTCCGTTGTCTCCTCCTGTAATACCTGCATGGCATCATCAACCGTTACGATACCCACCATGCAATTTTCATGATCCACGATTGGCAGTGCGATCAGTCCATACTTGGTAATGGTATTTGCCACATCTTCCTGATCGTCTGTTGTACGTGCATACAGCATATTGGTATCCATGATCTCTTCTATTGTCTTGGATTCACTGCTTGTCAGCAATTCTTTTACATCAACCTGACCGATCAGATGGCGCTGTTCTGTAACATAACAGGTATAGATTGTCTCACGGTTCAGCCCAACCTGACGGATCTTCAGGATCGATTCTGCAACCGTCATTTCTCTGCGAAGCGCAATATAATCTACATTCATCACGCTTCCGGCACTGTCTTCCGGATATTGTAACAGTTGATTGATCTGTTGACGCTTTTCTTCATCTGTAACCATCAGAAGTCTGTCCACTACATTGGCAGGCATCTCTTCCAACACATCAACGGTATCATCCAGATACATTTCCTCCATGATCTCTTCAAGCTCGGAATCCGTCAGTGCATTGATCAGGTCCTCTCGCGTATCACTGTTCATATAAGAAAATGTCTCTGCAGCTTCTTCTTTTGCAAGCAAACGGAATACCAGCACCATATGCTTCTGATCAAACTCTTCCAGAATCTCCGCAAGGTCTACAGGATACATATTTGTTTCCAGTTCTTCTTTCAGTTCTTTATATTCTCTCGCATCCAGCATGTCTTTGATACGTTCTTCAGTCAGTTCTTCTCTGTCTTCTACATAATCAATATCATCTTCTTCTCGCTGTCCGTCCTCCAGGGGCTGCTCCTCATTCATCTTCTCTTCCATAACAATATGCATCCTCCTTTCTTCGAATTTTGCTGGGTAAACATCCCATTTGCGTACCCCACTATTGTATAGTATAATCAATTCCAGAATGTTATACAAGGAGATTCTTATGAAAACTGTTGGACTTATCACAGAATACAATCCATTTCACAATGGACATCTTTATCATATAGAAAAAGCAAAAGAACTGACCGGTGCCGACCGGGTTATAGTCATCATGAGCGGCGACTATGTGCAACGTGGAACTCCCGCCGTTCTTTCCAAGCATTCAAGGGCACATATGGCCCTTTTAAACGGTGCATCTGTTGTGCTTGAACTTCCGGTCTGTTATTCCTGCGCAAGTGCAGAATTCTTTGCAAAGGGTGCAGTATCTGTCTTAGACGGTCTTGGCTGTATAGATGCGCTTTGTTTTGGGAGTGAATGTGGTAATCTGGAACATTTAACATCCATCGCACACCTTCTGTCTGCCGAACCAGAAACCTACCGTCACCATCTCCAGAGTTCATTAAAAAATGGCATGTCTTTTCCGGCAGCAAGATGTCACGCTCTCGAAAAAATGACTGGCGATGCCTATGCTTCACAGATTCTTTCTGATCCCAATAATATACTGGGAATTGAATATCTGAAAGCTCTTAAAGAACTGAACAGTCCGATTGTTCCATTTACCTTAAAAAGAGAATTTTCCGGATATCATGACACAGAACTTCATGACTGCTCCAGTTCTGCTTCTGCAATCCGAAAAGTCTTGATGAATATTCCGGCATCCCCGTACCTGCCAAAAAACATATCCGCACAGCTAAGCGAGCAATTACCACCCGGTTCTTTATCTATTATACAGAATGAATGGAACTTTTCCTGTCCTGTGGAAGCAGATGATTTTTCACTGTTGTTAAAATACCGCCTGCTGAGCGAACCCCATGAATCTCTTTGCAAATACCAGGATGTATCTGAAGAGCTTTCCAACCGAATCATCCGGAACCGGAATCAGTTTCGCTCTTTCGGACAATTCTGCACCCTTTTAAAAACAAAAGAACTGACTTACAGCCGTATCAGCAGAAGTTTACTGCATATTCTGCTATCCATAACCACAGAAGATATGCATGCATACCAGGACAATTCCTGTTCATATGCGCGTATTCTTGGTTTCCGGAAAGAACATACCGATGTCTTACGCGCGATGAAAGATCATGCTTCCATACCGATCATTACCAAACTAGGCAAATCAGCATCTCTTTTGTCACCGGAAGCTTCACGTATGTTGAACCAGACTTCTTTTGCTTCCGACCTGTACGAAAGTGTTATCTCCGATAAATTCGGCATACCGTTCACAAGCGAACAGCAAAAGCAGATTATACGTGTATAGTACTTCGACATATGATATTTTCTACGTTTCCCTTTGCATACTTTTGTATACAAAAACATGCGGCGTATGACGAAATATCTTCTTCCTGCGAATGGAAGCTGAACTTATTTCATCATGCGCCGCACATTTTATTATACATTACATGGATTTATTTTTAATTTTTGAAACTATGTACAGGAGCCGGAATTCTTCCTTTTCTATTTACAAATGCACTACAATCATATTCGTTAACAGGAATGATCGGAGCATATCCCAGCAGTCCGCCAAATTCGGCAGTCTCTCCTACATCTTTTCCGATAACCGGGATCAGACGTACAGCTGTTGTCTTCTGATTCACCATACCGATTGCCATCTCATCTGCAATAATTCCCGAAATAGTTGAAGCTGTTGTCTTACCTGGAATTGCAATCATGTCAAGTCCTACCGAACATACACATGTCATTGCTTCGAGTTTTTCGATCGTAAGAGCACCCATCTCTACTGCATCGATCATGCCTTTATCTTCACTGACAGGAATGAACGCACCACTTAAGCCGCCTACATAAGATGAAGCCATGACGCCGCCTTTTTTCACCTGATCATTCAGCATAGCAAGTGCTGCTGTTGTTCCCGGTGCTCCAACACGCTCCAGACCAATTTCTTCCAGGATCTCAGCCACACTGTCTCCTACTGCCGGAGTCGGTGCCAGTGACAGATCGATGATTCCGAACGGAATGCCAAGTCTCTTCGATGCCTCTCCCGCAACAAGCTGTCCCACACGAGTTACCTTAAAAGCAGTCTTTTTGATTGTTTCGCATAATTCTTCAAAACCTTTGCCACGTACCTGTTCAATTGCATGTTTTACAACTCCCGGTCCACTGACACCTACATTGATCACTGCATCTCCTTCTGTCACACCGAGGAACGCTCCCGCCATAAACGGATTATCATCCGGTGCATTACAGAATACCACAAGTTTTGCACATCCCAGAGAATCATTTTCTTTTGTTGCTTCTGCTGTTTCCTTAACAATCTCACCACACAGACGCACCGCATCCATATTGATTCCCGTCTTTGTAGAACCTACGTTGATGGAACTGCAGATTCGATCCGTACATGCGAGTGCCTGTGGTACAGAACGGATCAGATTCTCATCACTCTTTGTCATAGACTTTGACACCAGTGCCGAATATCCGCCGATAAAATTCACTCCGACTTCTTTTGCCGCTTTGTCCAATGTCTTTGCAATTGTCACAAAGTCTTCCGGACTCTTACATGCAGCACCGCCAATCAGCGCCACTGGTGTAATAGAAATTCGTTTGTTTACAATCGGAATACCGAATTCCTGTTCAATCTCTTCTCCGGTCTTTACAAGATCTTTTGCAACCGTAGTGATCTTGTTGTAAATATTTTCATTTAATTTATCAAGGTCTGCATCTATGCAATCCAACAGGCTGATTCCGAGAGTGATCGTACGTACATCCAGATTTTCCTCAGCAATCATCTGATTTGTCTCATATACTTCATATCTGTTTATCATGTGTTTTTTCCTGCCTTTCAGTGATTTTACTTATAATCTGTGCATTTTTTCAAATATTTCTTCTCTCTGGCAGTGAATAGTAACACCAATAGAAGTTCCGATCTCTTCCAGTTCTTTTGAAACTACGGCTACTTCTTTACTGCAATTTGTCACATCAACAATCATCATCATGTTAAAGTATCCATCCACGATGGTCTGCGAAATATCAAGGATATTAATGTTAGTTCCTGCAAGATATTCACATACTTTTGCAATAATACCTACGGTGTCTTTTCCTACAACTGTAATTACACATTTCTTCATGATTTGTTTTCCTCCTGTTGTCTTCACATCGTTTCTTACATTTTTGCTTCATTCTTATAATGTAATGATATCAGATACCTGATCTCGTTTGGCTACCATCATCGGAATATCATCTCCTTTATAAGGATTGTCACCGATACTGATCTCCAGTTTGACCGTTTCGTATGCCAGTTCTTCGTAATTGTTCTCTTTACTCAGATGTCCCAGAACTACATATTGCAGGTCATCATGTAATATATCGCAAAGAAGCTTTCCAGACAGTTCATTGGAAAGATGTCCCCTGTCGCCCATTACCCTTCGTTTCAATGGATATGGGTAAGGTCCTACTTCCAACATATGTATGTCATGGTTTGCTTCCAGAACGACCGCATTCAGATCGCTCAGATGTTCTACGGTATAATCATCATATACCCCGAGATCCGTTGCAACTGCAACAGATTTTTTTTCATTTTCAATTCTGTAACCAGACGGTTCATTTGCATCATGGGAAATTGCAAACGGATCTATATTCAATGTTCCAAGTGAAAATGAATGATCTATCTCTATCTCATGTAAAAGGCCTTCCGGAAGTTTTCCGAGACTTTTACAATTCCTGATTCCTTCAATGGTTCCGGGCGTTGCATAGATTGGAATCTCATACTTTCTGCTGAACACACCAAGTCCCTGAATATGATCTACATGTTCGTGTGTGATCAGTATTCCCTCCAGCTCATCCCCTTTTATCTCCAACTTTGATAATCCTTCTTCGATTCTTTTCTTGCTGATTCCTGTATCGACCAGAAGATGTGTCTGATCATCTCCTACATAAATACAATTTCCACTGCTTCCACTCGCAATGCTGCATAATCTCATACTAAATAATATCTGCCTTTCCTATAAATCTTCCACGATCTTATTCAGCTGGATCTTTGTCTCTTCAAACTGTCCGCTGTTATCGATCACCCGGTCACAATGACGCATGAACAGATCTTTCGGAAGCTGTGCTTCAAAAATCTGATTGACCTTGCTGTCTTCATATCCTCTTGCGTATTTTAAACGTTTTCTTCTGATGGAATCCTCTACATACACATACCAGAGTTCATCACAAATTTCCTCATAATGATCTTCTATCAGAAGTGCGCCTTCTATCAGCATCAGATTCGTATTCTTGCGTTCTTCTCTTGTGATCTTTTTCTGAATCTCTTCTTTTACCCTCGGATGTACAATTCCATTTAACACAGAAAGTTCAACTCTGTCGGCAAATACAATGTCAGAAAGCTTCGCACGATCCAGTTCACCTTTTTCATCCAGGATTTCATTCCCGAAATGAGCCACAATTTCATCAAAGCATTCTGTTCCTTTTTTCTGTAGTTTCTTTCCTACTTCATCCGTCATACAAATAGTCGCACCATACTTATTATTCAGATATTCCAGAATCTGTGTCTTTCCTGCGCCTACTCCTCCGGTAATTCCTATAATCTTCATCTTTCACACCTCTTATTTTGCTTCGTACCAGTTATCTCCTGTATGCATATCTATCTCAAGCGGTACTTTTAATTCTGCCGCATGTTCCATTTCTTCTTTCAAGATATTCTGAACCTCATCCAGCTCCGGCTCATACGCCTCGATCAAAAGTTCATCATGTACCTGTAATACAAGTCTTGATTTCATCTTCTGGTCTTTCAGTCTCTGATTCACCCGGATCATTGCAATCTTGATGATATCAGCTGCTGCTCCCTGAATCGGTGAATTCATTGCCACACGCTCACCGAACGAACGCTGCATGAAGTTGCTGGAAGAAAGCTCTGGTACCGGTCTGCGTCTTCCAAAGAGCGTCACCACATAACCTTCTTCTTTGGCATGCGTTACTGCATGATCCAGAAATGTCTTAATTCCCGGATAGGTTGCAAAATAATCATCAATATATTTTGCAGCTTCTTTACGTGTAATACTTAAATCCTGGCTTAATCCGAACGAACTGATTCCGTACACGATACCAAAATTTACAGCCTTTGCATTTCGCCTCTGCTGAGGAGTTACTTCATCAAACGGTATATGAAATACCTGTGATGCCGTAATCCGATGGATATCACTCTGTTCCTTGTATGCCTGGATCAGATGCTCATCTCCTGAGCAATGTGCCAGAACACGAAGTTCAATCTGCGAATAATCGGCATCCACAAATCGATATCCTTCTTCCGGAATAAATACTTTACGAATCAGACGTCCAAGTTCCATCCTTACCGGAATATTCTGAAGATTCGGTTCGGTACTGCTGATTCTTCCGGTCGCCGTAATCGTCTGGTTAAATTTTCCATGAATCCGCCCATCATCCTGAATATAATTCGCCAGCCCGTCTGCATATGTGGACTTGAGTTTGGTATATTGACGATATTCCAGAATCTTTGCGACTACCGGATGTTCCGGTGCAAGCTTTTCCAGTACATCTGCCGCAGTCGAATAACCTGTCTTTGTCTTGCGCCCACCCGGGAGCTTCATATTTTCAAACAATACAACTCCAAGCTGCTTTGGTGAATTAATATTAAATGTCTCACCTGCTTCTTCGTAAATTTCTTTTTCCAGTTCGGCAATTTTACCCGCGAGTTGATCGCCATACTGTTTCAAAGCATCCGCTTCTACACGGATTCCATTTTGTTCCATATCAAACAATGTGAATACCAACGGCATCTCAATATCCCGGAACAACGTATCCATCTTTGTATCCCGTAATTTCTGCCGCAGAACCTCTACCGACGCATAATTTACATAAGACTCATAGCAGGCTTTCATATCCTGATCGATCTTTTCATCAATCATCAGACCCAGATGTTCTCTTGCAACATCTTCCCATGTATAATTATTTTTAAGTGGATTCAAAAGATATGCAGCCACACTAACATCAAAGCAGTTTGCCTGATTCCGGATTGTTACCTGTTCCATAGACTCTTTTAAATGGAACATTGCATACGTTTCTGCCTTCTCAGCCACATCCGCAAGTTTTTTCAGTAACCATTCTCCGGTTATGTCTTTTTCAACTTTGATACAATAACTTTCCTCTTTTGAAAAGCACAGTCCGATACCTCCAAGTCCGGCCTGATCTGCAAACAACGGTAATACATTTTCCAGATCTTTGAAGATTACGGCGCCTATTGTACTTGCTTCTTCCGCCTGTACAAAGACTTTCTCCGCTTCTGATTTGGAAGTAATGATCTTAAATCCGTCCTCGACCTTGTTGGCCGGTGCCGAAACATCGAATCTGGAAAGAAGATTTTTAAATTCCAGTTTCTGGAAAAAGATATATGCTTCTTCCGTATATAGATTACCGAGCTTTGCTTCGGATAGTTCATACGGGAAATCAGCCTTTACATTGATCGTTGCCAGCTCTTTACTGAGCACCGCAAGATCCCAGTGTTCACTTAAAGCCTTGGATGCTCTTGGCGGTTTCAGCTCATCCACATGTTCATGCGCTTCTTCAATCGAATGATACTGTGTAATAATCTTTGTCGCTGTCTTCTCCCCGATGCTTGGAACTCCTGGAATATTATCTGCCGTATCTCCCATCAGTGCCTTCAGATCAATAAATTCTTTTGGCGTCACCTGATAACGTTCTTCAACATCTTTAGCGTAGTAATCTTCAATTTCTGTCTTGCCCTGCTTAGTCTTCGGAATTCGGATTTTTACATGCTCTGTCGCAAGCTGCAGCAGATCGCGGTCTCCGGAAATAACGGTAACTTCCATACCCTCATTCTCACATCGATTGGATAATGTTCCAATCAGATCATCTGCTTCCAGGCCGGCACATTCAATCGTCTTAACCCCCATTGCGTGAAGCACTTCTTTGATCACCGGAACCTGCTGCCTTAACTCATCAGCCATCGGCTTTCTTGTTCCTTTATATTCTGCATACATCTTGTGTCTGAAAGTCGGGGCGTGAACATCGAATGCCACCGTCAGATATTCTGGTTTTTCTTCTTCCAGAAGTTTAAACATAATCGTTAGAAATCCATATATTGCATTTGTATGAAGGCCCTCCGCATTCGTCAGATCCGGCAGCCCGTAAAAAGCCCGGTTAAGAATACTGTGGCCGTCAATCAGAACAATTTTACTGCTCATTTTGTCTCTCCACCTAAATAGTTCATTTCTTATAAAATCACTATCTTACTATACACCAATTTGTGCCTTTTTAAAAGGTTAATTTTTCTCACTGATTTTCTTTCTACGGTTTCTTTTCATTTTTAGAAAAAGGGGATTGACAGACATTACATTTATAGTTATAATTTATTTTGTTGTGTAAGCAACATATATGCGGATATGGCGGAATGGCAGACGCACAAGACTCAAAATCTTGCGGAGGTGACTTCGTGTGGGTTCAAGTCCCACTATCCGCATTCAAAAAGCCCAGTAAAATCAAGAGGTTTAACGATTAGAGACATTTACTTTTCTTACTATTTTTGTTACTATGGTTTCGTAAGAAGTAAATGTTTTTTTTATACTCTTCCAGCACATTCCATGAATTTGCTCTTTTCTTCCATGGAACTCACATCGTATGTATAATTTTCTTCATTTACTTTTTCCGTATGACCCAACAAAGACACTGCTACTGTTCCAGATACACCGGCACATTTCATATTAGAATTCAATGTTCTTCTGATAGCATGGATACTTTTCTTGTTATGGAATTCTGCTGTTGTTGTGTTATTAACTGCACAGTCTGATATTCTTGAAGCATACACTCTTCCCCTGTCATCTTGAAAAACATACTCGCCTAACCAGCCATTCTTAAATTCAAACTCTTTTACTTTTCTTAATACCCTTGCCATATCATCTGTCAATGGATTATCTGAGTCGGCGAATTGTTGAGTCAGAACATGAAACTGTCCGTCAGCAATGGAATAAAGCTTCTCTTGAAAAGAGTGTATCAGAAATTCACGAACGGCAGCAGGACAAAGAAAAGCACACCTAAAGGCGTTTCTCCCTTAAGTGTGCTTCTATTATTCACGTTAATAGTCAAATATAAAAAGCATAATTACTTTTGGATGGGCGGTGTATCCATCATCTCAGGTACTCTTTTCAGAGTGCGTCGGGAACCATTTCCGACCTCAAAAATAACTATGCTTATTATCAATGTATGTTGTTTACATTTATACTATACTATTCATTTTCGTCATTGTCAATATTTGCGTTTTTTATTCTTCCACTGTACAAACGTCTACTTATCTTTGAACCTTGGATATCATACATCGAAGAAACATATAAATATTGACCATCTTTTTCCAACTTTACTCCAACCAATACATTCTTAGAATACTTTTTTATAAACCCAATACTTTTATCATTTTCATTAGGATTAACACCTACATAATCTGGATTTTCTATAATCTCCGGAAGATAATCAATATACTTTAAACAATTAAAATGTTTTCTTTTAACCATATGTGCTGGTAAACCTTTTGACCTAAATATGTCTAACTCTTCTATATCAATACTTAACAATTCATTATATCGCAAATCATATTTTCCAACTTTTATCAAGTCATTCTTTTCATCCATATTGGTATTTTCCGTTTCTATATATTATGTTTATTATAACATATATCCATTTATAGCCCAATCCCTTCTGCCTTTACATTATTATAAAACGGCAACGCTCCCAACCAATACTCGAACTGATCTTTTGATTTAGGTAGAGAATTTGTCATACTGATTATTCTCTCAGTGTCGAGTTTATAACTCTAACGTCAATAGAGTTTATTCCTCTTAGACAAATATCTTTGAGGTGAATTTCTATGGATTACAAAGAACGCATACGTGCATTACGTGAAGATAATGATTATACGCAATCCCGTATTGCAGGATTACTTAATATTGGACAGAACACCTATGCTGATTATGAACTTGGCAAAACACGAATCCCTGTAGACTCACTTATTAAGTTGGCTCAGTTCTATAACGTAGATATGAATTATATCACTGATATCAGCAAGACCGTTCACAAATTTCCTAAAGAAAAACAGCAACTGGCAGCAGTCAATAAACGTAAAAAAATAGTCATACCAGAACACACTCTTCACTGCTGCCAGTTTTATCCCATCCAATTATCTAAATTGAATAGCCTCGATTCTAAGTTCCTGGCCTACGGTTCCAAGAGTAGCTACTCCATCGGCTCTTGTCCAGTCTGTCCATCCGGAGTTCTGGATATGAACACGATATTCAAAGTCACCTTCAAAGCATAAGCATTCGATACGTTTCTTTTCGCCTACGGTTCCGATAATCGTATCTTTGGTAATCATGCCGTAATCCACCCATCCTTTGCTCTGTACGTGCGGTTCGACGGAGAACATGGATTTCTTAATCTCCAGTGCTTCCATCTGCAGTCCTTTTCCGGTCGTACCAGCCCACTCTCCGTTGTTGGCCCATTCTGACCAGCCAATACTCTTCTGGTGGACTCTGTACAGATAGAAAGATTCCTTTCCGGTGATCCGGATCGCTTCCAGTCTTCTGTTCTGTCCGGTGGTTCCGATCAGTGTGTCCTTCTTGATGTTCTTGTATTCTTTATTACCGATTTCTTTCATATGAACTACAACGCCTCTACTTGCACCGTTACTTATATTGTACTTCCGGCAATAGCACACCAACGGAGACAAAAAATGTTCATATCCTTAGGTAGCAATAAAATATTTATCTGTTTCTTCTTTTATAAATTACAATTTCTGTTACCACTGCAATTCCAAACGCACACAACATTACCAGCCATAAATCCATACGATTTTCATCACCTGTTTTTGGAGATTTTCGAACTTCCTTTGAATTATGCCCCGGCTTTTCTACAATTGTATTTTTCGGAATTTCCTGTTTTCTATACAAAACAGTCTGATCTGCATTTTCGATATCTTCTTCTTTTGCGATCAAGTGTTCTTCTTCATCATAAAGCCTTTCGAATACTACAACTGATTTTCCAGCCAACCTGCGTGCATCCAGTTCAAATGTCATCTCAATCGTTCCTTCTTCATTTTCTGGAACAAAAGATATCCCGGCAGTCACTCTTTTTCCATTTTCATCAACTAATTCTTTTCCGGTTTCTTTATCCATCAAAACACCTTTCAAAACATAGGTTTCATCTGGCAACAAATTCTTATAAGTTATCTGATCTATAATTTTTTGCTTTTCCTTTGCCTCTCCTTCTTGTGTCTTTGAGTTCTCGTCCAACGCTTTTGTACCAATTTCCGGGAAATAAATGCTTTGTTCTTTCGCTTCCGGGTCTTTATGCTCTGCTATGCTCTTACCGTCTGCTTTGATTTCTTCATACACAACTATCGTTTTTCCGCACAGCTCATCGGCGCTGATTTCAAATCTAAGCTCTACACTTCCTTCTGATTTTTCCGGAACAAATTCTAATGTCCTTTCTTCACTCACCGGATTTCCCGTTTCTTTTTCTACGATCATTCCGTGCAATGTGTAATTTCTACCCGGCAGCAGATTCCTATATTTTACAGTATCAAGCAGTTCTACAGTTCCATCTGCCAGTGCATGATGCGTTTCTGTCTCTTTATTAAGCGCAACCGTTTCCACCTCTGGTACATACATAGTCTGTTCTTCATCTTCCAGATCCGCATGTGTACCATATAATTTCTCGCCATAATAAAGCTTTTCAAATGCCACCAGTATCTTCCCGCCGAGATTCGTTCCATCAAAATTAAATTTTACATCTACCGATCCATCCGTATCTTCCGCAACAAACTCCACACTTGATGTTATCTTCTCACCGTTTGCATCTTTTACTGCCTTTCCGGTATCTTTGTCCATTAAGATTCCTGTAATCTTATATTTCTTTCCTTTCTTTAAATTATGATATTCTACCGTATCGGTAATCTGCATATCCTTTTCAGACTTTATAATATGTATTCCCGTTTGATCGTCTTTCACAGAAGTCTTCAATTCCGGAAAATGTATCATCTGACTGACATCTTCAATATCTTTATGTACCGCGATCAGCTCCTCGTTCAGATAACACTCTTCAAACACTGTAATATTTTTTCCTGCTAATGTATTTCCATCGAAATTAAACTCTACTTCCACACTGCCTTTTGCTGTTTTAGGAATGAATTTCTGCAATCCGAATATTTTCTTCCCTTTTGAATCCAGAACAGGCTCCCCCGTTTTGTGATCCATCAGTATTCCCTTCATGACGTATTCTTTTCCCTTTTTAAGGCCTGTATAAGTAACCGTATCTATCACCGTTACACTCTCATCTGCATTAGAATAATGAGTTCCTGTCTCTTCATCCTTCGCCACTGTAGAGATCACAAGATCAGGATTCATAATTGTTCCCAAGTCTAATATATAATTGTCACGGGAAATTTTAAATGTTCCTTTGTACAATGCTTTGTCCACATTTTGTCCACAGCGTAGTTCTTCCATTTTATAAGTATCATAAGGAAATGCACCATTATCATCATTTACTTCCGACATCTCTCCGCCGCTATTAAGCCCAAACCAAATTCCGCTTTCTGCCTGACCTGTATTGGTATTTTCACTGTGTTTTACATAATTGGAGGCCGATGAAAAATATCCATTCGCATCTGTCATAATCATGTGGCTCTCTCCCGTCGTTACAGATGTGATTCGAAACGGAATTCCTGCCATAGATTCTTGTGTTTCTTCATCTTTCTTCTGAAATTCTATATCTCCTCTGAATATACGATCCGCAATTTTATATGTATTGCCTCCCTGTATCTTCGCAAGATTTCCGTCCTGTATAATTTTAGTCAGATAATATGTGCCCTCTGTTTTCCCTTCTACACTTTCTATATACGCTCCGTCCAGTGAATATCCTTCCGGTGCTTTTGTCTCTTCAATACTGATCGTTCCAAGCGGAAGTACCGGAATCTTTCCATCTTCTGCATAATAAAAATCATCCCCGCTAATTTGATAATCTTTATTCAATCTGCTTTCATATCTATCTTTTTCTTTTTTCGATTTTAAGACCCAGGTTCTGTCCGGCGTTTTTGGAAGTGTAGCCTGATCATATATGCCTGCATAATAACATACGGTAAATTCGGCACCCTCCAGACTTCCTGCCCCATGTGATTTTCCTGCTTTATATTCCTGATCAATCTTTTCAAGAATAAGTTCCATATCCGAGTACACCGGCACATCCTTCACGTTTACAGAAACAGTCTGGCCGGAAACAACAGTCACAGGATAAACCGTTTCATCCAGCCGGTATCCTTTCGGCGCTTTCTTTTCTTTCACATAGTAAGTTCCCTCTTCAAGTTCTACAGTGTTAGAATTTCCTTCTTTATCCGTCGTAAATGTCGCTGCTTCATTGGTCGCCGACCGATCTTTGTAAATTCCATAGCATGCGTCTTCCAGAGAATACTGTGGATTCCCATTCGTAAGCACCGTCTGTGTTTTCCCCTTTTTTAATTTCGCATAGCCGCTGTAATTTCTGTAGATCAACGCAGAACCACTGATTCTCTGATATCCGATCAGTCTTCCGCCACTGTCTTTTGTTACGCCATCCGTCGATCCTGTAACACTGGTACAATACAGATTCCCCATCACTTCGCCGGTAACTTTATTAACTCCGGTAACCGTATATCTGTATGTATACTCCTGGCCAACATACGGAGCCGCAGCTGTGTGATCCGCACAGCCACCAGTAGCTGTTACTCCAGCCAGGATTCCGGTAAATCCGCCTATCGTTACACTATGTACGGTATGTCCATTTCCCCCATCTACAGCAGTGATTACACAATTTCCGGTAAACACATCCCCTGCTTCCGGTTTATTATAATTTCCACGTGTCTGTCCTGTTCTTACTGCTCTTATTTTCTTATCTTCTTTACCGAAAGTAACTACAACTTTCTTCTCCAATTCCATAGCAGTGACGTCTCGCCAGAAACATTTTCCCTGCACTTCTGATACATCTTCCAACTCATAATTTCCGTCTTTATCCAACACATGTACTGCAATATCCGTTTCTTTCGGGGATTCGGCCTGTACGCGCACACACATTCCCTTTGGTACTTCTATCACACTTCCGGATGTAATCTCCTGCGTTCTTTCTGCTGTATCTGTCACTGTTACTATTCCTTCTCCAACAACTTCAAAACTCATCTTTTTTGCAACTTCTCTGGCATCTGCAGAAGTCTTTGACACACCAAAAACAAACATCTGACACAATAAAATTCCTGCCATCAAAGAAGCTGCGGCCTTTTTGCCTCTATGCATCTTTGTCATATGTTTCCTCACTTTCTTTTTTCATTTATAATATTAATCCGACCGCTGTCACTACCTCCCTTCAAAAAACAACGTTCATTTTACCGGATTACTTTCTTACATATTTACAAATATAAATGGATTGTCTGGCAACATCATATAAGAATTCTGATCTGCCTTTTTTGAACATTTATTGATATTAAAGACTGAATAACTGAATGTCATTCAAGTATTTTCGTATATAATACAACACAGGTTCTAAGAATGTCAATCCCTAAAACCTGTGTTATTAAATTATTATTTAGCAGTATATTACTTTTTAAAGTGCATCTTCCGGGAAAAGTGCATCGTCTACTGCTGTAAGATCTTTTTGTGGAATATAATAAGCTCCGTCTTTATCAACTTTTACATTGACAGTTACAGTAGTCTTATCACCGTATGTCGGATTATTCATTTTTTCATCCATAAGTTCATACATCTTTTTCATGATCGCTTCATTCAGTTCTTCATCACTTGGGACATATTCGATATTTGAATATGTATCTGTTACCCAATTGTCAAGTTCTTCAGATACTGTGGAAAATGCTGTAAATGGCTGAACTTCTACGGATACCTTAAATTCATCATCTCCAGCTTCTTTTACCTCTCCAACCTTATAATTGGCAGATTTTAACATTTTTTCAAAAAGCTTACGATAATTAGCCTTCAATTCATCTGAAACACCTGTTTCATCAAATCCGGCTTCCTTCATACTGTTATCAAGATTTGTCTCGTATTCTTTCTTTGCCTCTTTTTCTGTGGAGTCTGTTATTTCTGCATATTCTTTAAATTCTGCCTTGTAACCGGCATCCAGTGCAGATTTTACATAATCCTTTGCTTCATCTGTCGTCATGCCTCCACATCCGCACAACACAAGCATTACTCCTGTCAGCATTGCTGCCAACACGCCCCGTTTCCTCATAAATTTATCCTCCTCTAAAAAGTGATAGTATCTTTCCATTATCAGAAAGATACTATCATTATACCAGATTTGTTCACACTGGAAACTATTCTTTTATCAGCTTTTTCCCAATATCAAAGCAATCAAATGTGGCAAAATAATCTGCCGGCGTCTCCGCTCTTCTGATCAGCTGTGTAGATCCATCCTCTTTCAGAAGAACCTCTGCGGATTTTAATTTTCCATTGTAATTGTAACCCATAGAGAAGCCATGTGCTCCCGTATCATGGATCACCAGTATATCTCCCATATCAATCTTCGGAAGCATACGATCGATTGCAAATTTATCATTGTTCTCACACAAAGATCCTGTCACATCATATTTGTGATCGCAAGGTGTATCTTCTTTGCCCATTACTGTAATGTGATGGTAAGCTCCGTACATTGCCGGACGCATAAGGTTAACCGCACATGCATCTACACCAATGTATTCTTTATGTGTATGTTTCTCGTGGATTGCAGTTGTAACCAGGCATCCATAAGGTCCCATCATGAAACGTCCCATCTCTGTATAGATTGCGACATCTCCCATACCTGCAGGTACCAGTACTTCTTCGTATACACGGCGGACACCATCACCGATCGCACGAATATCATTCGGCTCCTGATCTGGTTTGTAAGGAATACCTACACCACCGGACAGGTTGATGAATTTGATGTGTACACCTGTTTCCTTCTGAAGTTTTACCGCAACTTCAAACAGTACTTTCGCAAGCATCGGATAATATTCATTTGTTACGGTATTACTTGCAAGGAATGCATGGATACCAAATTCTTTTGCTCCTTTTGCTTTCAGAATTTTGAAAGCTTCAAATAGCTGTTCAGTTGTCATTCCGTATTTTGCATCTCCCGGATTATCCATGATATCATTACTGATCTTGAACATTCCGCCCGGATTGTAACGACAGCTGATAGTCTCCGGAATATGTCCGATTGCTTTTTCAAGAAAATCAATGTGTGTGATATCATCCAGGTTGATGATCGCATTCAGCTTATCTGCCAGTACGAATTCTTCTGCAGGTGTATCATTCGAAGAAAACATAATATCCTCTCCTGTTGCCCCGATCGCATCGGAAAGCATCAGTTCTGTATAAGAAGAACAGTCACATCCGCATCCGTATTCTCTTAAAATATTGATCAGAAATGGATTCGGTGTTGCCTTTACTGCAAAATATTCTCTGTATCCCTTATTCCATGAAAACGCTTCTTTTAAGGCTTTCATATTCTCACGCATTCCTTTTTCATCATATAAATGAAATGGTGTCGGATATGTTTTGATTATCTCATCCAACTGTGCTTTTGTTACAAATGGTTCTTTTTTCATCAATCTCTGTTCTCCTCTCGTATCGATAATAATTTTATCTCATTCGCAAGTGCTGTCTTGTATAATTCCACAAAGTTTTTTTGTCCGGAATAAAGACACGTATTCATGCTTCCTTCTCCGTATTCACCTGTCAGTACATATTTGGAGTCAGCAATGACTCCGACCTGCATTCCTCTGCTCTCTCCGAGATATACTTTTGCATTGTGGAAAGTTGCCGGCTGATCCGTAATGATCACAACCTTTTTTCTCGCTTCCATCAGTGCATCCAGTTCCCGGATCAGAAGTAACAGATAATTTCTTGTACAGCTGATATAAACTCTCTGATCTACCTGCGATAACAGATTTTTTATCTTATTCAGTATATTCTCTGCGCCTTCGATCGTAATATATCCTTCTGCGTATGCTTTTTCCGATGGCATATGTTCCTGCAGCCATCTTGCGGATTCTTCCAGCTTGCGGACACGATTCTTGCAAAACTCGTTGAGCGGGACAGGCACATACTTCCTGGTACTTGCCTCTTCCACAAGATATGCCGCACCTTTCTCTGTCATACTTGCCAGAGAATTATATGCATTAGACCTGGATATTCCTGTCTGTTTTGCAACCTCATACCCTGTTACCTTTCCCTCTGTCAGCAGGCACTGATAAATGCTTGCCTCCTGTCTTGTAAGTCCGAATTCCATCAGGCGCTCTGTAAATGATGTCTGTTCCATCTTAATCATTCACCTCTGGGTTCATTAGTAGTTCTCTACAGGAACACTATAAGTGAATTTTCTCTGTATGTCAAGGAGAATCTTTCTCAAAAACAACTGGAAAACAATCAAAAAAACAGAAAGCTTCAGACCCGAATATTTCAAGCCCCTTTGCTTTCTGTTTTTCTATACCAAAGTATGCAAGAGAAGTTGCCGGTGACAAGTTCTCTGTATTGCCATGCTCATTTATAATCTTCTATTTTCTGTCATCTACCATAGCGATTCTCATCATATTGCTTACGGTTCTGTTCTCAGATACATTCGTAGATGGAATTCCAAGTGTTAACACAACCATATCTCCTGCTTCTGCAAGCTGTTTTGCACAGATCAGATCGATCGCATTATCACAGATATCTTCTGTTGTGTATACTGCAACTGATTTCAGTGGTCTGACACCCCAGTTGATCTGCATTCTTCTCAGCGTTGCTTCATCTGGGCTGATACCGATAATACCTGTCTTTGGTTTGAACTTAGATACAACTCTTGCTGTAGCACCGGATACAGTAGGTGTTACGATACATTTTGCACGAAGGTTATTTGCTGTTGTTACCGTCGCATGTGCAAGTGCGCTGGATGCGCTCTTAAGTCTGTGTTCTCCAGCTTTTCTGAGGATCATATCATAGTCCAGGTGTTCCTCTGTATTCTCAACAATGTGAACCATCATCTGCAATGCTTCTAATGGATATTTACCCTGTGCGGTCTCTCCGGAAAGCATCACTGCATCTGTTCCGTCGTATACCGCATTGGCAACGTCTGTAACCTCTGCTCTTGTTGGACGTGGGTTACGCATCATTGAATCCAGCATCTGTGTAGCCGTGATAACCGGTTTGAAGTTATCGTTACATTTCTGGATAATTGTTTTCTGAAGGTATGGAACTTCTTCGGCAGGAATCTCAACACCAAGATCACCTCTGGCTACCATGATTCCGTCTGCACAGCGAATGATCTCATCGATGTTCTTGATTGCCTCAAAGTTTTCAATCTTAGCAATAACCGGAATATATGGAGCTTTACATTCTCTTAAGAATGATTTGATCTCCAGGATACATTCTGCATTTCTTACGAAAGAAGCAGCGATAAAGTCTACGCCCTGTTCTACACCGAATTTCAGATCGTCACGATCTTTGTCTGTGATAGCCGGAAGACGGATTGCTACGTTCGGTACGTTAACACCCTTCTTCTCTCCAAGTTCACCGCCATTGACAACTTCACAGTTGATGTTATTGCCCTTTTTATCTTTTACCTTCAGCTCGATCAGACCGTCATCGATCAGGATTGTGCTTCCGGCTTTGACATCTTCTACCAGACCTTTATATGTAATAGATACGATCTTATTGTCTCCTACGATCTCATCTGTTGTCAGGGTAAATGTCTCGCCTGCTTCAAGCTGTACTTTCTTTCCGTCTTTTAATACACCTGTACGAATCTCAGGTCCTTTTGTATCCAAAAGGATCGCGATTGGTTTGTTCTCTTCCTCGCGGATCTTCTTTAACATATCCATACGACCTTTTTGCTCCTCATGATCACCATGAGAGAAGTTAAATCTTGCGATATCCATTCCATTCTGGACTAACTTTCTCATCAGAGATTCATCGTTGGTATTTGGTCCCATTGTACAGATAATCTTTGTTTTTTTCATATTTTCCCTATTCCTCTCTTAGTTATTTAACATGTGTATGTGTGAACAAATGATCCTGGCAATATTCATAATTGCCATTACATTTTGAGCAATACCGGAATTCCAGATTCGGATCATCCATTTCTGTTCTTCCGCAGACTGCACATCTGTGTTTTGCTCCATTTGCATAGACATTCACCGGTCTTTCTGCCTGTCTCATCTTGCGCTTGAAATCATTCTTTCTCTTCATCTGGCCCGGTGAATACGGCTTCATATTCCGTGAACTTAAGAAAAAAATGATAAAGTTCAGGATCGAGATGAACGCAGCAAGTGCATTCGCCTTATAATATATGCCATAGTCACCTCCGCCGTAGGCCGGAAGAAAAGCCTGTACGATCGCATACACAAAATACAGACCATCCAGCATCGCCAGCCATTTGATCTTGATCGGTATGACAAAGAACAATAACAGCTGGATATCCGGGTAGAGTGCCGCAAATGCAAAGAATAGCGACAGATTCAGATACCATGTATCCATCGGTAACACAGCGCCTGTCAGTAAATATGCCAGTATGGCTCCTATTACAATAAAGAGCATTCCCGAAAAGAAATACAGATTAAAACGAAAAGCCCCCCACGCTGCCTCTAACTGCTTCCCTATCATATAATAGAGATACAGTACGAATACAATAAAAATCAGGCTGCCAGATGGAGGCTGGATAATAAACGTAACGATTCTCCATATCTGCCCCTGAAGAATCTTACCGGCATCCAGGCTCAGGAACTGGCTATAGAACGTCGGATTGATCAGATTCAGCACAAATCCGGCTGCATATAATATTATAATATAAGTCATGAGATTTGGAATCGCATATCTGCTAAATTTCCGTTCAAGTTTGTCTAACCAATTGTTCATATAACTGCTCCTTTATGTTTATTCTCACACTGTAGATATTCTACCTTCCTGAGAGATATTTGTCAATTATGCCAAGTAAAGTTCATCTCTTTTTAACATATCTTCAACATTTGTTAATTGTCTTTTGGCCACTTTTGTCGTATAATGTTACAGGTCACAATTAAGCAAAATGCATTTAATAAGAAGAAAGACATATATTTTAATATGATAAGGAGTTACATAATATGAATCAAAAGGAATTATACACACTTGGTATCGACATCGGTTCTACGACCGTAAAGATTGCCATATTAGATGAGAATAATGAAGTGGTATTTTCTGATTATGAGAGGCATTTCGCTAACATCCAGGAAACTCTTTCCGATCTGTTAGGAAGAGCGATACATAAATTAGGTCCTGTCCATGCATCACCGGTCATCACCGGTTCCGGCGGACTGACACTTGCGAAACACCTTGGAGTACCATTCGTACAGGAAGTTATCGCCGTATCAACTGCTCTTCAGGACTATGCACCTCAGACAGACGTTGCTATCGAGCTTGGCGGGGAAGATGCCAAGATCATCTACTTTGAAGGTGGTAATGTAGAGCAGCGTATGAACGGCGTCTGTGCCGGTGGTACAGGATCCTTCATCGACCAGATGGCTTCTCTTTTACAGACTGATGCCTCCGGACTGAATGAATATGCGAAAAATTATAAAGCTCTCTATACCATTGCCGCACGATGTGGTGTATTTGCCAAGACAGATATCCAGCCTCTGATCAACGACGGTGCTGCCAAAGAAGACCTTGCTGCTTCTATATTCCAGGCAGTTGTCAACCAGACGATCAGCGGACTGGCTTGTGGTAAACCGATTCGCGGACACGTCGCATTCCTCGGAGGACCGCTTCACTTTCTCTCTGAGCTGCGCGAAGCATTTATCCGCACACTGAAACTGGACGATGAACACATCATCGCCCCGACACATTCCCATCTGTTTGCAGCAGTCGGATCTGCTCTGAATTCCAAGAAAGATCTGGACGTGGCACTCATCGATATGCAGTGCCGTCTGGAAGGAAAAATCAAGATGGAATTCGAAGTAGACCGTATGGAGCCGCTGTTTGCAACGGAAGCAGATTTTAAGGAATTTGAGGAACGTCACGCAAAACATCAGGTGCCAGTCAAAGATCTTGCAACTTATCAGGGAAAAGCATTCCTCGGTATCGATGCAGGTTCTACAACAACCAAGGCAGCCCTGGTCGGCGAAGACGGTACTTTATTATATTCTTTCTATCATAATAACGATGGAGATCCGCTTGGTACAACGATTTCTGCAATTAAAGACATTTACAGCAAACTGCCGGAAGGCGTGGAAATTGTCCACTCCTGCTCTACCGGATATGGCGAGGCGCTGATCAAGGCCGCTCTCTTGTTGGACGAAGGAGAGGTCGAGACCGTCTCTCACTACTACGCCGCTTCTTTCTTTGAGCCAGACGTAGACTGTATCCTCGACATCGGCGGCCAGGATATGAAATGTATCAAGATCAAGAATCAGACTGTTGACAGCGTGCAGTTAAACGAAGCGTGTTCATCCGGATGCGGTTCTTTTATTGAAACATTTGCAAAATCACTGAATTATACCGTCGAAGACTTTGCTCACGAAGCATTATTTGCCAAGAATCCGATTGACCTTGGTACCCGTTGTACTGTTTTCATGAATTCAAAAGTAAAGCAGGCTCAGAAAGAGGGTGCGGAGGTTGCTGATATTTCGGCTGGTCTTGCTTATTCTGTAATCAAGAACGCATTATTTAAGGTTATCAAGGTATCCGATGCATCTGAACTCGGTAAACACATCGTTGTTCAGGGAGGAACCTTCTACAACAACGCCGTACTGCGAAGCTTTGAAAAGATCGCCAACTGCGAAGCAATTCGTCCGGACATCGCCGGTATCATGGGCGCATTCGGTGCTGCACTGATCGCACGTGAGCGTTACGTTGACTGCGAAGGCACAACCATGCTTTCCATTGAAGACATTGAAGCCATGGAATATTCTACTACCATGACCAAATGTAAGGGATGTACGAATAACTGCCGTCTGACGATCAATCATTTCAGCGGCGGACGTAAGTTCATCACAGGTAACCGTTGTGAGCGTGGTCTTGGAAAACAGAAAACAACAAACAAGCTTCCGAACTTATTTGAATATAAATTAAAACGATATTTTGATTATGAACCATTGGCAGAGGAAAATGCTCCTCGCGGACTCATTGGTATCCCTCGTGTACTGAACATGTACGAGAATTATCCGTTCTGGTTCACATTCTTTAATAAACTGGGATTCCGGGTTGTCCTTTCTCCTGTATCCAACCGCAAGGTATACGAACTGGGAATTGATTCCATCCCGAGTGAATCCGAGTGTTATCCGGCGAAGCTGGCACACGGACATGTACAATGGCTGATCAACAATGGCATTAAGACGATCTTCTATCCTAGTATTCCATATGAAAGGAATGAATTTGCCGAAGCCAACAATCATTACAACTGCCCGATCGTAACTTCCTACCCGGAAAATATCAAGAACAACATTGATGCGATCGTACACGGAGAGGTTGATTTCCTTCATCCGTTCATCTCATTTGCCAGTGAAGATACGATTTCTTACCGACTGGTTGAAGAATTATCCGAGAAGTTCCACATCCCGGCAGATGAGATCAAAAAAGCAACTCATACTGCATGGGAAGAACTCGCTGCATGCAGAAAAGATATGCAGAAAAAAGGTGAAGAGACGATCAAATTCTTAAATGAAACCAGCAACCGTGGTATCGTTCTCGCAGGACGTCCGTACCACATCGACCCGGAAGTAAACCATGGTATCCCGGAACTGATCAACTCTTATAATATTGCAGTTCTGACGGAAGATTCGATCTCCCACTTAAATCCTGCAGAGCATCCATTAAATGTTATGGATCAGTGGATGTATCATTCCCGTCTGTATGCTGCTGCAAACTATGTAAAGACTGTAGATAATCTGGATCTGATCCAGTTAAACTCTTTCGGATGTGGTCTGGATGCTGTTACAACCGATCAGGTTGCATCCATCCTGAACGATTCTGACAAAATCTACACCTCTCTTAAGATCGACGAGGTTAACAACTTAGGTGCCGCAAGAATCCGTGTAAGATCACTGCTTGCTGCGATCCGAGTCCGAGAAAAGCGCGGGGATAAACGTGAGATCAAATCCTCCGCAATCAAAAAGGTTGCATTTACCAAAGAGATGCGTAAGAATTACACGATTCTCTGCCCGCAGATGTCTCCGATCCATTTCGAGCTTCTGGAGCCTGCATTTAATTCATCCGGATATAACCTCCAGGTTCTGCCGAACGACAACAAACAGGCCGTTGACGTAGGAGTGAAATATGTAAATAACGATGCCTGCTATCCGTCACTGATGGTAGTCGGCCAGATCATGGAAGCTATCCTTTCCGGTAAATATGACACACACAAGATTGCCGTGATCATCAGTCAGACCGGTGGTGGATGCCGTGCTTCCAACTACATCGGATTCATCCGCCGTGCCCTTAAGAAGGCCGGTTACGGATACATTCCGGTCATCTCCATCAACTTAAGTGGTCTGGAGGATAATCCAGGATTCAAACTGACTCCGAACCTGATCTTACGAGGTATCTATGGTGCAGTATTTGGTGACATCTTCATGAAGTGTGTATACCGTCTGCGTCCATATGAGGCTGTTCCAGGCTCTGTCAATGCAATGCACAGAAAATGGGTAAAGGTATGCCAGGACTTTGTATCAAACGGCTACCCGAGCAGACGTAAATTCAAACGTCTCTGCCGTGAGATCATTGAAGACTTTGACAATAACATCGAATTACTTGATATAAAGAAACCTCGTGTTGGTGTCGTTGGAGAAATCCTTGTCAAATTCCTTCCGGCAGCCAACAACTACCTGGTAGATCTTCTGGAAAGCGAAGGAGCCGAGGCAGTTGTTCCGGATCTTCTGGACTTCCTGCTCTACTGCTTCTACAACCAGAACTTCAAGGTGGAAAAGCTTGGATTCGAAAAGAAAAAAGCCACAACAGCTAATCTTGGTATCAAAGCTCTGGAATGGTTCCGTGCTCCGGCAACCAAAGCATTTGCGGCCAGCAAGCACTTCACACCACCTGCTAAGATCCAGGATCTTGGAAAGATGGCTTCGGACATCGTATCTCTTGGTAACCAGACTGGTGAGGGATGGTTCCTTACAGGAGAAATGTTAGAGCTGATCCACAGTGGTGCACCAAATATCGTGTGTACACAGCCATTCGCCTGCCTGCCGAACCATGTCGTAGGTAAGGGAGTTATCAAAGAACTTCGCAGACGCTATCCGGAATCTAATATCGTAGCGATCGATTTCGATCCGGGTGCAAGTGAAGTTAACCAATTGAATCGACTGAAGTTGATGCTTTCTACGGCGAATAAGAATTTGAATAAATAATTGGAGATTTAATACATCAGACGACGGTTACCCGGACCGGAATAAAAGTTAGGAATCCTCTACATTCACTGGAAAGGATTCCTAACTTTTATTCCGTGGGTATCGAATGCCTGAAGAATTAAATGGCGGAAGGTTACGAAAAACCCGAAAAAATGTAGCAAAAAAGAGGATGAATATCTGTCACTCAACTAAATGAGATTTGATATTTATCCTCTTTTTTCATCTAACAGTTGTCAAATGTATGCTATCAAGCAATAGTCAAATAGTTCTATTTTTCATACTACTTTCAAGCATACCACAAAGCTTGATTTTAATCCATTCCTTAGAATTTACCAGCCTGAGCTGCTTCTTCAACGGATACAGCAACTGCAACAGTCATACCAACCATCGGGTTGTTTCCTGCTCCGATCAGTCCCATCATTTCTACGTGAGCTGGTACTGATGAAGATCCTGCGAACTGTGCATCTGAGTGCATACGTCCAAGAGTATCTGTCATACCGTAAGAAGCTGGACCTGCAGCCATGTTATCTGGGTGAAGTGTACGTCCTGTACCACCGCCTGATGCTACTGAGAAGTACTTCTTGCCCTGCTCGATACATTCTTTCTTATATGTACCTGCAACTGGATGCTGGAAACGTGTCGGGTTTGTAGAGTTACCTGTGATAGATACGTCTACGCCTTCTTTGTGCATGATTGCAACACCTTCACGTACGTCGTTAGCACCGTAGCAGTTAACTTTAGAACGGAGTCCGTCAGAGTAAGAGATTCTCTGTACTTCTTTCAGTTCTCCTGTGTAGTAATCATATTCTGTCTGAACATATGTGAATCCGTTAATTCTTGAGATGATCTTTGCAGCATCTTTTCCAAGACCGTTCAGGATAACACGAAGAGGTTTCTTACGAACTTTGTTAGCCTTCTCTGCGATACCAATAGCACCCTCAGCAGCTGCGAATGATTCATGACCAGCCAGGAATGCGAAACACTCTGTATCTTCTTCCAGAAGCATCTTTCCTAAGTTACCATGTCCAAGACCTACTTTTCTCTGATCAGCAACTGATCCAGGAATACAGAAAGCCTGAAGTCCTTCTCCGATTGCTGCTGCAGCTTCTGCTGCTGTCTTACATCCTTTTTTGATTGCGATTGCTGCACCTACGATGTATGCCCAGCATGCATTTTCAAAACAGATTGGCTGAATACCTTTGATCTGATTGTATACATCAAGTCCGGCATCCTTTGTGATCTGCTGTGCTTCTTCGATAGAAGAAATACCATAACCAGCCAATACTTCATTGATTTTATCAATTCTTCTTTCATATGATTCAAATAAAGCCATTAATTTATCCTCCTGATTAAATTACCTTAAAATATTGAGATTACTCCTTACGTGGGTCGATGATCTTAACTGCATCTGCAACACGTCCGTACTGTCCTTTTGCTTTCTCCCAAGCTTCGTTTGGAGTGTCTCCAGCTTTTACGAAGTCTGTAAATTTTCCAAGGCTTACGAACTGATATCCGATGATCTCATCGTTCTCATCAAGAGCGATACCTGTTACATATCCTTCTGCCATTTCAAGGTAACGAGGACCTTTAGCTAATGTTCCGTACATTGTGCCAACCTGTGAACGAAGTCCTTTTCCGAGGTCTTCCAGTCCGGCTCCGATAGCAAGTCCGTCTTCAGAGAATGCACTCTGAGTTCTTCCGTATACGATCTGCAGGAATAACTCACGCATTGCTGTATTGATAGCGTCACAAACAAGGTCTGTGTTTAATGCCTCTAAAATAGTTTTTCCTGGAAGAATCTCAGAAGCCATAGCTGCTGAATGTGTCATTCCTGAACATCCGATAGTCTCAACGAGAGCCTCCTGGATGATACCGTCTTTAACATTCAGTGTTAATTTACAGGCACCCTGCTGAGGAGCACACCAGCCTACACCATGTGTAAAACCAGAGATATCTTTAATTTCCTTAGCCTGAACCCATTTTGCTTCTTCCGGAATCGGAGCTGGTCCGTGGTTTGCACCCTGAGCTACCGGACACATCATTTCTACTTCCTGTGAATAAATCATTTTAAAACTCCTTTCAACTATGTAAGTTTGCTTATCGTAAGGTTTGTTATCTCTTTAACATCCATACTTGTATTTATTTTCTCATATATTTCGACATTCGTCAATTGATTTTTCTCTACATTTTTATATGGAATTTTCTCTTTTTTTGGCACAATTTGCAAAAGGTTCTTCTCTGGGAAATACCATTCCCGAAGAAGAACCTTCTCATATCTCTTTCGACCTGTTTTCTTTCAAAAGAATCCTTATCTGCCTTTTTTACAAATTTCTTCTGAACCTACATACCGCCCTGTGTCAGTACCTGTACATTCTTTGCAATATAATCGATCAAAGATACGATTGTAAGTACCAGAGATACCCAGATCAGTACCTGTGCGACCATGTTAAATGCACCGCCAAGATCTGCGATCAGAAGGATCAGCATGAACATCTGGGATACCGTTTTGAATTTTCCCCAGTAGCTTGCAGCGATCACAATATCGTTGTCTGCTGCTACCAGACGGAATCCGCTGATGATAAATTCTCTTGCAATAATTACGATTACAAACCATGCCTGCAGTTTTCCAAGCGGGATCATGCAGATCATAGCCGAACATACAAGCAGTTTATCTGCCAGCGGATCCATAAACTTTCCGAAATTGGTTACAAGATTTCTGGCTCTGGCGATCTTTCCGTCCAGCATATCTGTAAGACTTGCCACGCAGAAAATAATCAATGCGATCCATTTGTTTGCAGCTCCGCCCACGCCTGTCAGCATGAAAAATACAAAAAACGGAACCATGATTACTCTTAAAACAGTTAACTTATTTGGTAAATTCATTATATCAACTCTCCTATCAAATCATATTCTGCTGCTCCGGTAACTTTCACTTTTGCGAAATCACCAGTCATCAGTTCTTCATCGGTATTTACAAAAATCAGTCCGTCTACATTCGGTGCATCGCGGTAAGTTCTTCCGACATATGCATTCTCATCGGCAACTTTTCCTTCGATCATAACCAGTACTTCTTTTCCGATCATATCTTCTGCCTGATCGAATACAATCTCCTGCTGCAGCTCCATAATATCTGCCTGACGGTCTTCTTTTACTTCTTCGTCGATCTGATCCGGCATGGTCGCCGCCGGAGTATCTTCTTCCGGCGAATAAGTAAATACGCCCAGTCTTTCAAATTCCATCTCATCTACGAATTCCATTACTTCTTCATGCTGCTCCTGTGTCTCCCCTGGGAAACCGGTGATCAACGTTGTACGAAGTGCGATGTCCGGAATCTCTTTTCTCAGTTTTGTGATCGTATCGATCAGCTGCTGCTTGGAAGTTCTTCTTCCCATTCTCTTTAAGATTGCATCGCTTGCATGCTGGATTGGGAGATCCAGATAATGGCAGATCTTCGGTTCTTCTTTCATTACCTGTATCAGATTGTCATCAATCTCTTCCGGATAACAGTACAGAAGGCGGATCCAGCGGATTCCTTTGATCTGACATAACTCTTTCAGAAGCTTATGCAGGGATTTTTCACCGTAAATATCCTGCCCATATACCGTTGTCTCCTGTGCAACCAGGATCAGTTCTTTTACGCCCTGGTCAGCCAGTTCCTGTGCTTCTTTGATCAGACGCTCCATCGGTACACTGCGGTAATTTCCACGGACTTTCGGGATAATACAGTATGTACAGTGTTTGTCACAGCCTTCTGCAATCTTCAGATATGCATAGTGACCTCCGGTCGTCACAAGTCTCTTTGTCTCCGGAAGCGGCAGCGCATCGATATCGGCAAGTTCTACTTCTGATTTACCTTCCAGTGCTTCTTCTACTGCTTCTACAATCTTATCATACGAAGTCGTTCCAAGCACTACATCAACTTCCGGGATCTCATCAATAATCTCCTGCTTATATCTCTGTGCCAGACATCCGGTTACAACCAATGCCTTTAATCTTCCTTCTTCTTTATATCTTGCCATATCCAGAATCGTCTGGATACTTTCTTCTTTTGCGTCATGAATAAAACAACAGGTATTAATCACCATAACATCTGCCTGTGTCTCATCATCAACAATCTGGTATCCTTTCGCATCCAGAAGTCCAAGCATGACCTCTGAATCTACCAGGTTCTTATCACAGCCAAGTGATACGAAAAATATATTCATTCGGTTCTCCTTTTTATTTATTTCTGATTTTTGCAGTATGCATTCTATTCGGCACACATCTTTGCTATCTTGCTATATCCAGTTCAAGAAAGGCAGACACCTTGCGGCATCTGCCTTTTGTATCTCAGTCAGCAATGTGTCTGAAAGAATCCGTCTGCAACGGATCCTTAAGGTGTCAGATTTTATTCTTCTTCCTCTTCATCCTGTGCAATAATCGTCATCTTTCCCTGATTCATCTCATCAATTGCAATAGAAAGCGGCTTTTCGCCAACCTTTGCATCAACGAGCGGCATAGATCCGTCAATAATCTCTCTTGCTCTCTTTGCTGTAGCCATAACGATGGAATAACGGCTGTTAACTACCTTTGTTTCGCCCTCTTCAACGTCTTTATTTACTACTTTCATTAAGTCTGTGTAAGATGGATGTAACATACACTTATTCTCCTTTCAATTCTTCTTTCATATGCTCTATAAATTCAGCGTTACGGAAACTTCTTCTGTGCTCACCCTGGATGATCTGATGCATCTCTTCTACGCATTCCTGCAAGTCATCATTTATGATCAGATAATCATATTGATCCATCTCCAGTGCCTCTTCTTTCGCACGGTTCATGCGGAATTCGATCACGTCCATTGTCTCTGTTCCACGGCCCACCAGACGGCTCTTAAGTTCCTCTGCGCTCGGCGGTGTTACAAACAAAAGCAGTGTATCCGGGAATTTTTCTTTTACTTTCAACGCTCCCTGAATTTCTATCTCAAGAATCACATCTTTTCCTGCCTCTAACTGCTCCTCTACATATGCACGCGGCGTTCCATAGTAATTATCCACGTACCTAGCATACTCTATCAGTTCTTCTTTCGCAATCATTTTTTCAAAATCTTCTACAGTTTTGAAGAAATATTCCCGTCCGTCTTCTTCTCCCGGACGCGGATTTCTGGTGGTGGCGGAAATAGATAATGCATAATTATCATACTGTTTTAACAGCTCTTTCATAATGGTTCCCTTACCGGAACCTGAAAAACCTGATACAACGATCAGAATCCCTTTTTCTCTCATTTCGATACCCTCTTTTAATCTTCTTAACAATCTGATTTATTCAATATTCTGTATCTGCTCTCTGACTTTCTCAATCTCTGTCTTAAGTTCGATTCCGATATTGGAAGTCTCCAGATCATTCGCCTTCGAAAGAATCGTATTCGCTTCACGGTTCATCTCCTGTGCAATGAAATCAAGCTTACGTCCGATTCCACTGTCATCAGACTGAAGGGTTGCCTTCATATGTTCCACATGACTTCTCAGACGTACCACTTCTTCATCGGTACAGATCTTGTCCGCAAAGATCACGATCTCTGATGCGATCCGTCCCTCATCGATCTGTGTGTCCTCCAGAAGTTCTTTTACTTTTCCTTCTAGCTTTTCTCTGTACTCCGCAATGATCTTCGGTGCACGTTCTTCAATCTGTCCGACCAGTTCAAGCATACCGTCCAGCTTCGCGATCAGATCCTTCTTCAGATTCTCTCCCTCTACGGTTCTAGTCTGTACGAACTGTGCGATCGCACCATCCAGTGCTTTCTTAAGTCCTTTCCACAGTTCTTCTTCATCATCCATCTTCTCTTCCATTGTGAGGACTTCCGGATAACGGGACAATGTGGATACACGGATGTCATTCTCCAGTGAGAATTTTTCTTCCATCATTTTAAACTTTTCCAGATATTCTGCTGCCAGTGTCTCATTGTATTTTAAAGAGACCTGACTCTCTGAAAAGTCTTCATATGTAATAAAGATGTCCACCTTTCCACGATGAACACTTTCCTTTAAAAGGCTTCGAATGGCACTTTCAAAAAAATTAAGCTTCTTCGGCATACGGATATTGGCATCCAGATAACGATGATTCACTCCCTTCATCTCAACCGTGAATTTACGTTCCTCATCAGCCGCTTCGCAGCGTCCGAATCCTGTCATACTCTTAATCATGATATGATCCTCTTCTTATTCATTATTTAAAATAAACCAGCATTTATTATAAGACATTTGGCAAAGTTCGTCAACTATGCTATACTAGACAAATATGAAATTCTGTAAGGAAAGGAAGGTCTTTTTATGGCTTTTGACGGAATCACAGTCGCAGCAGTCGTTCAGGAATTAGAACATACTCTGGTCGGCGGACGTATCTCCAAGATCGCCCAGCCAGAAAATGACGAGCTGCTTTTAACAATAAAAGGAAATGAAGGACAAAAAAGGCTCTATATCTCTGCCAGTGCTTCTCTTCCACTTATCTATTTAACCAACGAGAACAAACCAAGTCCGATGACAGCTCCTGGATTCTGCATGCTTCTGCGCAAGCATATCGGAGGCGGACGGATCACCGCAGTCTCCCAGCCATCACTCGAGCGTATCATCCACCTGGATATTGAGCATCTGGATGAGATGGGTGACTTGTGCCGGAAAAAACTGATCATCGAGATCATGGGAAAACACAGCAACATTATTTTCTGTGATCTGAACGGACGCATCATCGACAGTATCAAGCACGTCTCTGCACAGATGAGTTCGGTACGTGAAGTATTGCCGGGACGCGATTACTTTATTCCGGATACGATGTCGAAAAAGAATCCGATGACGGCTACGCAGAAAGAATTCATTTCGGCAATCCTTGCAAAACCGATGCCGGTATCCAAAGCAATCTATTCCAGCATGACAGGTATCAGCCCGGTCATTGCCGAAGAGATCTGTTATCTTGCAGGTGTGGACTCTTCCATGACGGCGCATGATCTTTCCGAAGATGTACTGACACATCTGTACCGTCAGTTTACCTATTATATGGAGGACGTAAGACAGGGAAATTTCCATCCTTCTATTTATTATAATGGAAATGCACCAAAGGAATTCAGTGCCCTTCCGGTCACACATTTTAACGAGTATACAAAAAAAGAGTTCTTTTCCATCTCGGAAGTCCTCTATACGTATTATTCCACACGTAACACACTGACCAGAATCCATCAGAAAAGTGCAGATCTCCGGCACGTTGTCCAGACAGCACTGGAACGGAACCGCAAAAAATACGATCTTCAGTCCAAGCAGTTAAAGGGAACGGAAAAGCGTGACAAATATAAAGTTTACGGAGAACTGATCAATACTTACGGCTATAATCTGGAACCGGGATCAAAAGAACTGACTGCCCTGAATTATTATACCAACGAAGAGATTACTATCCCGCTTGATCCGACACAGACTCCGGGCGAGAATGCGCAACGTTATTTTGCAAAATACAACAAACAGAAGCGTACATTTGAAGCATTGACGGAGCTGATCCAGGAAACTGCCGATGATATCCAGTATCTGGAATCTATCAGCAACGCACTTGACATTGCTCTGAGCGAAGCGGATCTTGCCCAGATCAAAGAGGAACTGATGCAGAGCGGCTATATCCGCAGAAAACATACGAAGAAAAAAGTTAAACTGACCAGCAAACCAATGCATTACATTTCCAGTGATGGTTATGATATGTACGTTGGAAAGAACAACCTGCAAAATGAAGAACTTACTTTTTCTTTTGCCAATGGCAATGACTGGTGGTTCCATGCAAAGGGTGCTCCGGGATCTCACGTTATCGTCAAAAGCGGCGGGGATGAACTTCCGGACCGTACCTTTGAAGAAGCAGGTCGTCTGGCCGCTTACTATTCTAAGAATCGTGGTGCTGACAAAGTAGAGATCGACTACATTCAGAAAAAACACGTTAAGAAACCAAACGGTGCAAAACCGGGATTCGTCGTTTACTATACAAACTATTCACTCGTCATCGATTCTGATATATCGAATATAAAAAATGTGCAGGATTAATTCCTGCACATTTTTGCCTTCTTATTCATATATTGCAAATAGACATATCCTGTCACGTCTGCCAGGAACCATCCAATCGGAATTGACCACCAGATTGCAATCACTCCAATCGACTTTATCGGTGCCAGTGTATAAGAAAGCAGCACTCTCGTTCCAAGCGAGATCACCGTCAGCACCACCGACATCTCCGGTCTTCCGACCGCTCTGTAATACCCATACCACAAGAACAGAATACCGATTCCACAGTAAAATGCTCCTTCGATATGCAGATACTGTATCCCGACGCGGATGATCTCATGCTCACTGCCGTCGATAAATGCCAGCATCAGATATCCGGCTCCAAAGTAGATCAGCGCCGACACACAGATACAGAATGCCGCTGATACCGTTACTGCACTACGGACACCTTTCTGTACTCTTTTTTCCTTTTCGGCTCCCCGGTTCTGGGAAATGAAGATAGAAAATGCATTTGCAAATTCCTGCGCCGGCATATAAGCAAATGAATCAATCTTCACAGCCGCTGCGAATGCCGCCATGACTGCGGTTCCAAAGCTGTTGACCAGACCCTGTATCATCAGGATTCCAAAATTCATCACTGACTGCTGGATACTTGACGCAGCCGAATAGCGCACCACTTCTCCCATTACACTTTGGCTTTCCTTTATTCTTTCCGGCCGCAGGGAAAAACGTAATTCCGGCATTTTCATCCATGTATAAATACAGATTCCAATCCCGGATACAATCTGGGATATGACTGTCGCGATCGCCGCACCTTTGATTCCCATACGGATTCCATACACCAGTGCAAGATCCAGCACAATATTCAGTCCCGAAGAAATTCCCAGGAATACCAGTGACACCACCGAATCTCCCGCCGCTCTTAGCAGAAACGAAAAGTAATTATAAAGAAAAACAAAAAAGATGCCCCAGAATATATACCATACATATTCCTGCATCATTCCATAAATGTCCTCCGGTATCTGAAGAATATTCAGGATCGGTTTCATACACACAAACACAACAATGTTCATCACGATCGTCACGATTCCAATAAAGGAAAATGATGCCGTCATTTCATATTGCAGCCGCGCCGTATCCCGTTTTCCGATTGAATAAGAAAATAATGATCCGCTTCCCATACACATTCCGATCAGCACCGAAGTCAGAAATGTCATCAGACTGTATGCCGAACCTACTGCCGCCAGAGCCCCCGCCCCCAGCGCCCTTCCGACAATCAGCATATCCACAATATTATAACACTGCTGCAGCAGGTTTCCCAAGATCATAGGACCTGCAAACAGCAGCATTGTCTTTGTCACATTTCCGGTTGTAAGATCTTTTTTCAAATCTTATCTGGTTCCTGCCAGGTAATCGATAAACTGCTGGGCGGTTCTTCCGGATAATCCTCCGTGGCTTAATTCCCACTTGTTTGCTTCCAGCAATAATTCATCATCCAGCATATCAATTCCGTTCTTCTTTGCCAGTTCACGTACGATCTCCTGGAACTGCTTCTTATCCGGTTTTCCAAAGTAGATCGTAACACCGAATCTTGCCACCAGGGACAGCTTCTCCTGAACAGTATCATTTGTATGAAGTTCTTCATCTCTGTCTTCTTTATCTTTGAATGTCTCACGGATCAGGTGTCTTCTGTTCGAAGTTGCATAGATTAGTACGTTATCCGGCTTCTTCTCGAGTCCGCCTTCGATCACTGCCTTCAGATATTTATATTCGATCTCAAACTCTTCAAAAGAAAGATCGTCCATGTAAATGATGAATTTGTAATTACGGTTCTTGATCTGTGCGATCACATCATTCAGATCCTTAAACTGATGCTTGTATACTTCGATCATACGAAGTCCCTGATCGTAATACTGATTCAGGATTGCTTTGATGGAAGACGATTTTCCTGTTCCGGCATCACCGAATAACAGACAGTTATTGGCTTTCTTGCCTTCTACAAATGCTTTTGTATTATCGATCAGCTTTTTCTTGGCAATCTCATATCCGACCAGATCATCCAAATGTACGTGTGCGATCTTCGTGATCGGCTCGATCAATGCCCCTTCTTCTGTATGTGCGATACGGAACGCTTTGTGAAGTCCTAGCTTTCCTACACCGAATTCCTTGTAGAACTGTGTCATGATATCCTTGAATTCTACCGCGGTCTCAGTTTCTGCAAGTGCTTTGCTCAGATCACAGATACGGTCGCGGATTCTCTGATTGAACACACTTCCGTGTCCGCTGGTTCCGACATAATCATGTAACATAGAGATACAGTCCACACCCATCACATTCTCCAGATCTACAAAGTCATAATCAAATAATTCTTTGAAGATTTCAAAATCATGCAGTGCAACCTGGTTGATACTTCCGTCTACCGGTCCTACGATCTCACAGGAGGTACTGTAAGCATTCTCATGACTTGCCATCAGGTAAGTCAGATAATTATGCCAGAGATCTCCCTCGAATCCGTGGCTTACAGCCATCTCCAGAATCTCGTTGACCGCATCATATAACAGTCCCTTCATATCTTCCATGTTATAGTAATCATTCTGATAATTCTCCATTAAGAATGTCATATCCTGAAGAATCTGTCCTTCCTCCATATGTTTATATAACATCAACTCATTTGTTCTCATTTGTCATTCCTCCAATTTTATATCCGACCTGCTATGCCTAGTAATTTCCAAGAATTCTTAAATTTCTTCCCTCTTCACGAAGTCCCCTGATTGCATTTTTCACCGCGGGATCCGCAAGATTTCCCTCGAAATCAATAAAGAAGCAGTATTCCCAGCTTTTTCCTTCCATCGGCCGGGATTCAATTTTTGTCATATTCAGATCATTATACGCAAAATGTGAAAGCAGATGATAAAGAGAACTGCTTTCATGAGGGAGCTCCAGACAAATGCTTATCTTCTTCGCATCTTTTAAGAATACTTTCTGGTTTGTGATAACGATGAATCTGGTCGAATTATTCTTTTCATCATTGATACTATCTGCAAGCACAGAAAGTCCGTATACGGATGCCGCATAAGCACTGCATACAGCCGCCTGATGTTTATCCTGGTCTTCAAGTATCTTCTTTGCAGCAAGTGCGGTATTCGCTACACTGATCTGCTGCCAGTCTCCGTGTTCTCCCAGAAAATGCGATGCCTGCATAAGTGCTTCCGCCTTGGAATATACACGTTCAATCTCAGATATATCTGTTCCCGGTAATCCTGACAATGTATTTTTGATCGGGATGATCGTCTCTCCGACAATATAATTTTCAAATTCTACCAGAAGGTCATAGATTTCATTCACTGCTCCCGCTGTTGAATTTTCAATCGGAAGTACTGCATAATCTGCCGCGCCTTCTTCAATTGCCTCCATTGCCTCCCGGAATGTATGTACATGATAGCTGTTACATCCTTTTCCAAAATAATGTTCCATTGCCGCCTGACTGTAAGCCCCTTCTGTTCCCTGGAATACTACCCTTGCTGTATCCTTATCCAGTGAATCAATGCCGATAAACGGAAGTCTTCCAAGTGCACCTGCTTCTACAAGCTGCTTGTACTGTAATTTTCTACTGATCGCAAGAAGCAGTTCATATACTTCTCCGATTCCTTTTTTATTAAAGTCTGATGAAACTTTTCCCATCACTTCTGCTATTTTATTCTTTTCACGCTGACGGTCAAATGTTTTATAACCATTTTTAATTTTACAGATCCCGAGATCCTCACAAATCTTCATTCGCTTTTCATAAAGATCCGTAATCTGATCATCAACATCACTTAACTGCGTTCTAAGTTCTTCCAATGATGTCATTTATTCTCTCCTTTGTGTATATTATGCAGGAAATCTGCGTATTTATTAAATTATAATACATTCCAAAAATAAAATCTACCCATCCTGATTTAAAAAAATCATCGAAAAATTTTTCAAGACATTGAAAATCATCGTTAAATATTATATGATGTATGAAAGATTTGAAAAAGGAGGTAAAACCATGAATACTTTAGAATGTATCAAAACAAGAAGAAGCATTCGCAAATTCAAGCCTGATCCTGTAGATCACGCAACTTTAGAATTCCTGATCGGTGCAGCATCTTATTCTCCTTCCTGGAAGAACACTCAGATCACTCGATATATCGCAATCGAAGATTCTTCTATTCTTGATAAAATCGTTACTGATTACACCCCAGATTTCAACGCAAAAATCATAAAGCAGGCACCAATGCTTATTGCAGTTACTTTCAAAAAAGGGCGTTGCGGTTTTGAACGCGACGGTTCCTACAGCACCAAAAAAGAAGACCGCTGGCAGATGTTCGATGTCGGTGTTGCAAGTCAGACACTTTGCCTTGCCGCTCACGAAGCAGGTCTTGGAACTGTAATCATGGGCATCTGGGATGAAGACGGCATCACCGATCTTTTACATATTCCGGAAGATCAGGAGCTTGCTGCTCTCATCGCCATCGGATATCCTGATATTGATCCTGATGCACCTAAGAGAAAATCTGTCGATGATTTATTAACTTATTTATAAAACAGGAGGTTTTTACATGAGACACTTATTAAGTCCACTGGATTTTTCTGTGGAAGAACTTGACAATTTAATGGATCTTGCAAAAGATATCGAGGCAAATCCGAAAAAATATGCACACGCATGTGAAGGCAAAAAGCTTGCTACTCTTTTCTATGAACCGAGCACACGTACCAGATTAAGCCATGAAGCAGCTATGATCAATCTGGGTGGCAGCGTTCTTGGTTTCTCATCCGCAGATTCAAGTTCTGCTTCCAAAGGGGAAAGTGTAGCAGATACGATTCGTGTAATTTCCTGCTTTGCAGATATCTGTGCAATGCGCCATCCAAAAGAGGGTGCCGCTATGGTTGCAAGCCAGCATGCCACAATTCCGGTGATCAATGCCGGTGACGGTGGACACCAGCATCCGACCCAGACACTTACAGATCTGCTTACAATCCGTTCTTTAAAAGGTCGACTCGATAATATGACAATCGGATTATGCGGCGATCTGAAATTCGGCCGTACCGTACACTCTCTGATCCATGCACTGGTACGTTATCCAGGGATCCGTTTTGTTCTGATCTCACCGGAAGAATTAAAGCTTCCAAGCTATATCAAGAACGATGTATTAGACCGTCAGAATATTCCTTACGAAGAGGTAGTACGACTGGAAGATGCCCTTCCTGATCTGGACATTCTTTACATGACCCGTGTTCAGAAAGAACGTTTCTTCAACGAAGAAGATTATGTACGTATGAAAGACTTCTACATCCTGGACAACAAGAAAATGGAGCTTGCGAAAGATGATATGTATATTCTCCATCCACTCCCAAGGGTAAATGAAATCGCCACAGAAGTAGACAATGACCCAAGAGCTGCTTATTTCAAACAGGTACAATATGGTGTTTACATCCGTATGGCACTGATACTTACACTTTTGGGAATTGAAGTTTAGGAGGAAGATAACAATGGTAAAAAATACATTAACTGTCGGACGTATTGAAGAAGGATTTGTTCTGGATCATATCCAGGCAGGGCGAAGCATGGATATCTATAAATACCTGCATCTGGATAAACTGGACTGCTGCGTTGCAATCATAAAAAATGCAAAGAGTAATAAAATGGGAAAGAAAGATATCATGAAAATTGAGTGTCCGATCGACTTTATGGATCTGGACATCCTCGGTTTTATTGATCATAATATTACCGTAAATATTATAAAAAATTCTGAGATCGTAGACAAAAAAGCTCTCCATCTGCCTCACGAAATCCGCAACGTGATTCACTGCAAGAATCCTCGCTGCATCACTTCGATCGAGCAGGGACTGGATCATGTCTTCGTACTTACAGATCCTGAAAAAGAAGTTTACCGCTGTAAATACTGCGAAGAAAAATATGACGGAAGACGCAAATAAAGCAAAAAATACCGCCTGATAATTAATATCAGACGGTATTTTTATATTCATTCAAATTGCAAGCAAAACGATAAGCCGGGTTATGTCGTTGGGTAATCATCTTTCTAGACCCATCGTTACCAATGGGTTCAAGCAACCTACCTAAGACGTGACGGGCCGCCACATTGTCTTTATCCGGTCTTGCTTCGAATGGGGTTTACATATGCCCCTGCTGTTACCAGCAAGGCGGTAGTCTCTTACACTGCCCTTCCACCCTTACCAGAATTATATTCTGGCGGTATATTTCTGTTGCACTATCCTTGGAGTCGCCTCCACCGGACGTTATCCGGCATCCTGCCCTGTGAAGCCCGGACTTTCCTCACCTGCTGCCTTTCGGCATCTGCAGCTGCGATTACCTGTCTTACTTGCACTTTTCAAAAGCGTTTATTATTATAGCACTATTTATTCAAAATAACAAACCTTTTTTCCGATTTCATAATCAGACAATTCCTTTCAGACTTATGGCAATTCGAATACCTGTCCTGGTACCTTTACATGCATTACATGTTCTTTATAGGATTCTGCCTGCGGATTATTCATAAGTCTCTCATAAACTTCATAGTGTCCCCACATATGCATCGGAAAGACCAGTTTTGTATCTGTATGCTTCATGAAATAATCCAGTCCCCAGTAATATTGCTCTTCCTGTCTTGGATCTAACGGAACAAATGCTACATCAATCCGTATATTTTTTAATTTATGGATTTCTTTCTGATAATCCATCCGCATCTGTTCGTTATAATATTCACTTTCTTCTTCCCAATGCCACCAGTTCAGATCTCCTGCGTGATAAATAATCCTATCATCTACATACACAAGAAATGCTACACCCGCATCCGTAGAATGAAGTGTCTGTACTTTCAGATTACCAATCCGATATTCTTTGTCGGCAATAACAAACCATACCTTTGAAGGGACCGGCTTTTCTGTAATATCTGCCGACAGTACATATCTTACGTTCGGATATATTTTCTCCAGCTCAAATATTTTCCGGTCAAAATGATCATAATGTGAATGGCTGGAAAATACATAAATTTCTTTTTCCGAATCAAATTCAGGAAGTTTACCTTTATACCAGTCGAAGATCAATACATATTTTTTGTATTCTACAGCAAAACCGCTGTGATCCAGGTACGTGATCTTCATTCTTTATGCCTCTCCCTTGATAACCTTTACAGCATGCACAAGTTCCGGAAGTAAGAATCTGAGACTTTCTTTTACTGCCTGTGCTTTTCCCGGAAGGTTTACGATCAGTGTATCTCCACTGATTCCGGCCACACTTCTGTTCAGCATACTGCGTCTTGTCAGTTTCATAGTATGCGCTCTCATTGCTTCAGGAATCCCCGGTACCGGTCTGTCTACAATATTCATTGTTGCTTCTGGTGTACAGTCACCTGGATTACATCCCGCACCGCCTGTTGTAAGGATCAGATCTGCTGTTTTTCCATCTGTCATGCGCTTCATAACAGTTGACAATACTTCTCTGTCCAGTGGAAGTGCCCGCATAAAGACAACTTCAAGTCCAGCTTCTTCTGCCACAAGCTTCACTGCTTCCCCGCTTTCATTCGCTTTCGTTCCTTTGTATATATCTGTATTTGCCGTAATAATTGCTACTCTCATATCGTACCTCCAACGTTCATTTGTGATAGTCATATACTTTTATATTTTAACCCTTTTATGAAAATAATGCAATCTTACACATACAGAATCAATAAAATATCATACTATAAAGCTTTGCGGTACAACATCTCCACATCCTTTAATGTTGTCTGTCTTGGATTAGCCGCAATATTTCCACTCTTCATCGCATCTGCAGCCATCTGTGGAATCTTATCTTCGGTTACACCGACCTCGGAAAGTGTTTTTGGAATTCCCAGAGATGCATTCAGTTTCTTGATTTCTTCTACCAGCATTTCCGGTTTAAAATCTTTCACCGGCTCTTTTTCTTCGCTGATATAATTGTAAATCTTTTCGTAACGTCCATGATCTGCCAGCGCATTATATTCTACAATTACCGGAAGAAGGATTGAATTGGCCACTCCATGCTGTACACCAAAGAATGCGCTGACCGGATGTGACATGGCATGTACATCTCCAAGTCTTGCCCAAGCAAATGCAATTCCCGCAAACATACTTCCTGACATCATTGCACATGCAGCTTCCTCGTCCTTTCTGTTTGCCACAAATCTACGGATATTACCGCCGATCAGTTCCATTGCTTTTTCTGCCATTGCATCAGAAAACGGTGAAGCGCCAAGTGATGTATATGCTTCCCATGCATGGATCAGTGCATCAATTCCACATGAAGCCGCAACCATCGGTGGTACAGACATGATCATCTCCGGATCTAACAGTGCGTATTTTGGAAGTAATTCATAGCTAAAAACCGTTAATTTATAATTTCTGGAGGTATCTGTAATAACGGAGAACGCCGTAACTTCACTTCCGGTACCTGCTGTAGTAGGGATTGCTATGATTGGTTCGATCGGTCCCGGAACAAGATGTGCACCTTCATACTCTGTAATGGATCCGCCGTATCTTGCCAGAACACCTACTGCCTTGGCAACATCCATCGGGCTTCCTCCTCCAAGTGCAACTATACTTGTCGCTCCTGATTCCTTATATACCTTTGTCGCCGCATTTACCATATCTACTGTAGGGTTTGGAAGAATATCAAGGAAACTTACTGTTTCTATACCTTCTGCCTCCACAATATCCAGCACTTTCTGTACGACTCCTAATTTCTCCAGTCCTCTGTCTGATACTACCATCATCTTTTTAGATCCGCTTTTTTCAAGAAGCTCCGGCAGTCTTTTTAAAGAGCCTACACCAAATACAATATCCTGCGGTACTTTGAACGTGTAATCTTTCATTTTTATCATCCTCCAGATTCTTATTGTCTATTATGGTAAAAAAAAGAGACCACACCCTGACGAGTATGGCCCCTTTACCAATTCCTAATTCATATTATAGACACATTCTATTCTATATTTCAAGTGTTTTTTGAATTTTAAGTCATAATTCTAAATAATGATACACACCATGCCTCCATTACTGTCATTCACAACCTTTTGCATAGTATCCTGAAGTTTTTCCTGGCTTTCGTCATTAATAACTGCCATTTTATTCTTCATCCCGTCCATGACAAGTTCTTCTACTGTCTTTCCGAATATACTGGTTTTCCAGATACCTCCTTCCATTTTTTCCTCATTTTTAATATACTGGATCAAATCTTTCGCCTGCTGCTCATTTCCAACAATCGGGGCTATCTCCGTCTCTATATTAGCACGGATCAAATGAATGGACGGCGCCTGCGAATGAATTTTCACCCCATATTTATTTCCCTGTCTGATAATCTCTGGTTCATCCAGTACGATCTCTTCTTTTGTCGGGCTGACTACTCCATACCCTTTCATCCGGACTGCAGTAAATGCATCTTCTACATTTTCATATTCATTCTTTAAGATTGAAAGTTTCTGCATCGTCTTTATCAGATCATACTGGCCTGTGATCGTAGTTCCTGTCATCTCACTTAACATTTCATAATAATATTTTTCATACATGTGGATCTGAATGATAACACAGCCTGTATCCATCTGTATCTGTTCTACATACCAGTCTTTTATGTATGGACTTTCCGGTCTTCCGGTTAAAGCTGCCGCATCTTTGATCTCTTCCAGGTGTTCGAGGATTTTTTGTATATGTTCCAGAAGGTCCTGTTTGATCTTGTGTGTAACCGGAAGCATTTCCACCCATTTCGGTATATAAAACTGTACCTCAGATATCGGGAATTCATACAAAACGGCCTCCAGAATCCGATAAATATCTTCTTCCTTTATTTGTTCACAATTTACGGTCATTGCTTTAACTCCATATGTATCTTCCAGTTTTTTTGCCTTCTCCTTAGCCTCCTGGCCATGTGGTTTTTTTGAATTCACCAGTACTACAAATGGTTTTCGGATAGACTGAAGTTCTCTTATAGTCCGTGCCTCCGCATCTTCATAATTTTCCGGCAGAATATCTGTAATCGTTCCATCGGTTGTTACCACGATTCCTATCGTTGCATGTTCATGAATCACTTTTTGTGTACCGATCACCGCTGCCTTGGTAAATGGTATTTCTTCCTGATACCACGGAGTCTTTACCATACGTTCATGCCCGGCCTCCTCGTGTCCCGAAGCACCATTTACCATATATCCGACACAGTCAATCAGACGGATCCTTACTTCAACATCCTGGTTCAGACGTATCACTGCAGCATCTTTCGGTACAAATTTGGGCTCTGTTGTCATAATCGTCTTGCCTGCCGCAGACTGAGGAAGTTCGTCTCTTGTCCGCTCTTTCTTATGTTCATCTTCCATTCTTGGCAACACCATTACATCCATAAAGCGTTTGATAAATGTCGATTTTCCTGTTCTTACCGGTCCGACAACGCCGATATAGATTTCTCCGTTTGTTCTCGCTTTTATATCTTTATATAACTGTTCTGTGTCCACTTTCCCTGCTCCTTCCCGTTGTGCTGTTAAAGTATATGCACTTCTTCGCTCTTTATAGAACTTTCACTACAGATCAATAGTCATTTTCTATCATTTCCGTATCTGTTTAGCATTTGTTTATGCATCTGTAATTTGTTAAAATATAAGCAAAGATAAAGTTTTATTACAAAAAGGAGATTCTTATTATGGAAAGACATCAGATTACCGGACACACCGAATTAATCGGTCTTCTGGCTTATCCAATCCGCCACTCGCAGTCACCTGCAACACATAATGCAGCTTACGAAAAGCTAGGTGTTGACATTGTAAATCTTGCATTTGAAGTAGATGCACCTGAACTTGAAGATGCAATCAAGGGCTTACGCGCACTGAAGATGCGTGGTGCCAATGTTTCTATGCCAAATAAGACAATCGTACATCAGTATCTGGATGAAATCTCTCCGGCTGCCAAACTCTGTGGTGCGGTAAATACCATCGTCAATAAAGACGGCTACCTGGTCGGACACATCACAGACGGTATCGGTTATGTACAGTCTTTAAAGGACAATGACATTGACCCTACCGGAAAGAAAGTAACAATTGTAGGTTCCGGCGGAGCTGCTACTGCTGTTGAGATCCAGGCTGCACTGGATGGTGTTGCTGAGATGTCTATCTTCGCAAGAGATGACAAGTTCAAACAGAATGCACTCGATACGGTAAAGAAAATTAACGAAAATACCAATTGTAAAGCAACATTCTACCCTCTGGAAGATCTGGATAAATTAAAAGAAGAGATGCATTCTTCTTATCTTTTCACAAATGCCACAGGCGTTGGAATGAAGCCACTCGAAGGAATCACTTATATTCCTGATCCTTCTTTCTTCCGTCCTGATCTTATCGTCACAGACGTTGTCTACGCCCCACACGAAACAGCAATGTTGAAAATGGCAAGACACGCCGGATGTAAAACAATGAACGGACAGGGCATGATGCTCTTTCAGGCAATTGCAGCTATCGAACTGATCCTCGGCAAGCGTGTGGACAGTGAATACATGAAAGAAAAACTGGGAATTTCCTACGTTTATGAAGATTAAGGAGAATTTTTCTATGAACACTGTAAAAGTAAGAAATCTGGAACTCGGAAATGGAATTCCGGCAATCTGCATTCCTAATGTTGGAAAGACAAAAGAAGACATCCTTTCCCTTACCCGTACATATCTTGGCATGCATATGGATCTGATGGAATGGCGGATGGACTGGTACGAAGATGTTGAAGATATTGCAAAAGTCTCAGAACTCGTCAAAGAACTTCGTGATGTAATGGGCGATACTCCTCTTCTCTGTACCTTCCGTACAGACAAAGAAGGCGGCGTACATCCAATGTCCACAGAAAAATATGCCGAACTTAACAAAGCAGTTGCAGCAACCGGAAATGCTGATATTATTGACGTAGAGATCTTTACAGGAGATGACATTGTACGGGAGATGATTGATGCAATCCACGCTTCCGGTGCAAAGGTCATTGCCTCTAATCATGATTTTGACAAAACACCTGCCAAATCTGATCTCATTTACCGTCTCCGCAAAATGCAGGATATGGGGGCCGATATTCCTAAAATGGCTGTTATGCCACAGACCAAAAAAGATGTTCTGACCCTTCTTTCTGCTACTGAAGAGATGGCATCAGACTATGCCGACAGACCGATCATCACCATGTCTATGGCTGGACTTGGAAGTATCAGCCGTATTGCCTGCGAGGCATTTGGTTCCTGTCTGACATTTGGTTCCGGAGCACAGGCTTCTGCACCTGGACAGATCGGAGCAGAAAAATTACATCAGGCACTTCAGATTGTGCACGATGCATTGTAAAAAACGAAAAAAGAGAAAGGGCCCATGGATATTCCCACAGGCCCTCATTTTATGTTTATTACATTTATTTTAATATATTATCCTGCCACACAACATAACACAGGCACATATTTTTTATCCCTGTTTTTTCTGTGTAAGAAGCCTCTGCGCTTCTTCATCTCTTTTGGCATCTACCTGATCCAGTTCCTCTGTTGTAAGCACTCCCAGTTTTTTCTTCTGGAAATCCATATTAGAAAGTAACAGGTTCATTGCAAAGCCGACGAGCAATGCCCATCCGGATCCTTTGAACGCCAATACCGCTGCCATAACACCTGCAATACTCTTATCTGTGTTAGACTGACAGTATTCCATACCAATTCTGGCACAGACATAAGCCTGGAACAATAATGTAATTGCTGATCCGACTCCCATGATTGGTTTCATGAAAGATACGATCGGTACCAGGATAACACTGATAAATGTCGCCATACGGAAAGAACTCATTCCACCAATCAATGATTTCATTGCTTTCTTTCCTTCTTTGTAACGCATCGCTACTGATACGGTCATTCCAACCCATAACGGTCCTGCCAGCGGTGGGAATGGTGCAAAAATTGCAAGGATCAGGTTTCTTAAGCCACTGATCAGATTAGATCTGCTTGAGTTAAAGTCGATATATTCATCGCTTCTGCTCTCCTGCGCTTCCTCTACCAGCGTCTTCGATGTAACAAAATCTCCAAACGCCAGTACATAACAGATCAAAGCCAGAGGTATGGCACTGATAAATTTCGAAAGCGGCGGAAAACCTACCGCAAAGATACTGACTGTATGGAATATATTGCTGAAATCAGGAATTCTGATGACTGTTCCAAGTTCTAATACAGGTTTTGATAATTCTCCAAGCGCAACTCCTGCCACCATAGCGATCAGATATGGGAACAAGTTGCCGTATTTTGCCATAATATCTAATATCTTATATTTACTTCTGTTCTTTTCACAGAACGGTGAAAAGCTTAAAAATGCAAGTAATAATGTACCGGCAAGCGTTGCTACCGGTGCCGTCATAAGCTGGCTTCCATCTGATAATTGTCCCTGCAATACCGTAATCGGTGCTGCGATCAGGATACCACCTTTAATTGAATTTGGCACACCATTTACAAATTTGTCTGCCAGTTTCGTAATTCCCATAAATATAAATACAAATGCGACCAGAAGCTGCAATGCGATCATCGCCTGGATTCTGTCTGGTCCTTTTTCAAACCCATTTAAATACGCCAGGGTAAATGGAAGTGTCGGAGTAATCCATCCCGGGACTACCGGATCTCCTAACCATCCATGAAGCATATACATAAATACTTCAATGATGACACAGCTCCATGCAAGTTCATATGGAAGTCCAAGATTATCAGTCAGGTACGGAATGGAACTTAAAGCTGTAGCGCCAAGGATCAGACCCTGAAAAAATTCCACATATTCTACTCTGTAATGGATTCCAGGAATTCTCCACTGAAATGGTCCAAGAGGAATATAAGGAAGTTCATTAGCTCTTTTTGCTTTTTTCGGACTCATCTTTGAGCGTCCTCCTTCGTTTTAATAATTTTCACATACATTTTTTCGTATGCTTCAGGTATCAAAAATTTACTATAACATAATACCAGTTATTCCATAAAAAACATCTATGGAATAACCTGTATTTCCCTCTATTTCTTCGACATTTTCTATGAATGTCTTTTTTTTAACAATACCATGTTAAAAGAAAGGGACTGTCTATCCGTCATTATTCGGAACAACAGTCCCTTTTTATACCAAATATACAAGAAAAGTTGCCGGTGGCAGGTTTTCTGTATTCTTGATTATATTTTACAATGCACTCTTTCCAAAGATTTTCTTGTGCTGCGCTACTAAGTAGAGGGAACTTAAAATAGCAAGGATTGCAAATACCAATAACATGATCATGAGGCTGTATACTGCATTTGCCTCACCCGATGCTTTTGTAAGCTGTGCTGCCACTACCGGGATCAGGTAGCTTGCTGCACCCATAAATGTGTAATAGATACCGGTGTTTCTTCCCTTTGGTCCCGGGTTGAATAACTGAACCACTGCAAGACCAGTCTGAAGAGCACCACCTGCTGCAAAGAATCCTAACATTGCAATTGCAATGTAGATAATTGCTACCTGATGAATAAACAGAACACCTGCAAGTGCTACTGCAGTACAGATAGAATCAATCAAGACAACTTTCAGCGGGCTCCATTTTAATTTAGCCATCATAAATGCCCAGAAAAGTACTGCACAGATAGAACCAATCGTATAGATAGAAGTCATACCTGCTGCCTGCATCTCAGACAATCCACATACAGATAATCCGAACGCTTTCGTATACTGCTGAGCACCATACATGATTGCCATGCAGAGGAATGCATAAAACATTACCAGAAATACTACAAATTTGCTCGGTTTTGTAAGCATAGCTGCTTTCGCTGCATCAATTTCTGCCTGTACTGCATCTTTTGATTTTCCATCATTTCCTTCCGATGCCTTCTTCTGATCATCATATACGAATGGTGCAATAATTGCAAGTACTAAACAGATAATAGACATAACTACCGGAATCATAACATTTAATTTCCAGTTTCCACTGTTTGCATTATGTACTACCAGAAGTGGATATACCATACCTGACAGTGAAACAAAGAATTTGATTCCTACAAGCGCTGATCCAGGTGCTGCCGGATAAGCTTCCTGTACTGCAGGGTATCCTGAAGCATCCCAGAATCCTGAAGTTGCAACTCCGGATGCAAAACCGCATACAGAAGCAACCAGTGCACTCTTAGTAAATAAGAATCCAAGGAAGCAGATAATATATAATGCTGCTCCACCGATCATCAGTTTCTTACGTCCGACACGGTCTGAGATCTCTCCACCGATCCATACGCTTACGAATTTACCAAATCCAGTCCATGCAACTGCTGTACTTACTGCTGCAAGTCCTGCTGCATATGCTGCAGACTGCGGATCTGACATATTGAATCCCCACTGTTTTGCGAAATTCACATTATTCTGGCTTAATATAATTGCCTGAATTCCATGTGTCAGATAGCAAAAATATACGCAGATGATAGACCATAAATATTTCTTTGCTTTCATTCCCTCATTCTCCTTTATCAAGTTGTTTTATTTTGCCTGTGCTTTCTGAAATTCCTGATACTCAGCAAGCGGCATTTCTTTTCCTACGAACAGCCCATAGTTTACTGCTCCCTGCTGCTGAAGCATTCCTACTCCGCCAATTGCCTTGCATCCTGCTTCTTCTGCTTCCAGGATCATCTTTGTTTTTTCCGGGCTGTATACAGTATCTGCAACAACCAGATCCTTACGGAATAATGATTTATCTACCAGTGTTACATCCTGGTGTGGTTTCATTCCCATAATTGTAGCATTTACAAGAATATCACATGCTTTGATTGCTTCTTCCAGTTTTGCCTTGTCGTCAAGGTCGTCTACTGTAACTACACACTCTGGGCACTTTTCAGCTAATTTGGCCTTTGTTCCTTCTGCTCTTTCGAAAAATTTATCTTTAATATTGAAGATATTTACTTCTTTTGCTCCGTCCAGTGCCAGCTGAACCTGAATTGCTGTAGCAGCTCCGCCTGCTCCAAGAACAACAACCTTTTTGTCTTTTACAGGTACTCCGTTGAGTTCCAGATTCTTAACAAATCCGACACCGTCTGTAATGTGTCCTGTGATCACTCCGTCATCGTTAACAAATACATTGCAGGCTCCGATAATCTCAGCTGCAGGTGACAGCTTATCTACCAGCTGTGCTGCGATGTTCTTGCATGGCATAGTGAAGTTACCACCACGCATATTTAATAAACGAATAGACTCGAATACTTTTGGCATTTCCTCTTCTGTTACGTCAAATGCCATATAAGCATAATCTAAGCCATCATGCTGGAAGCTGAAGTTGTACATTGCAGGAGATCCTGAATGTCCAACTGGTGTTCCAAATAATGCCATTAAGCCTGTATGTCCGGAAATTCTTTTTTCCATGATCTTAACCCTCCTGGTTTTCTTTTATTCATAACAGCCCGCATACTACGAGCTGTCACATACACATTTCTTACAATTTCTATATATAATGATTAAAGTTTTAATGCCACATCATAAGCTTCTTTTGTAGCATCCAGTGCACGACGTGCTCTTACTGCATCACCTACTACATGAACTTCCGGAACGATGTCCTTTAATTCATCAGCGAAGTCATATACAACATTCTGACCATCGCGGTGTGTATAACGGGAGCTGAATCCCATAGAAAGAACTACAGTATCGAATCCTCTTGCTTCATAGATAGTCTCATCAGACTTATCAGCTGCATTCTTGTAGCTTACTCCATCTGAGAAGATTTCAGATACAGCAGCGCTTGTAATCTGCTCGATTCCGTATTTTTCGAAGGCTTCCATAAGGAAGATACGATGCTCGTGGATTACGTCTGGTCCGATCGCATCTCTCATCTCGATAACAGATACTTCATGTCCCTGTTCAGCAAGGAAATCTGCTGTCTCAGCACCTACCATACCTCCACCTACAACTAAAACTTTATGTCCTACCGGACGTGTTCCTTCCAGACAGTCCACACCATATACGATATCAGGATTATGGATACCTTTGATAAATGGAAGAACTAATGTTTCAGATCCTGTTGCGAGGATAACAGCATCCGGTGTATCTTCTTTTAACATCTGAGCTGTTACTTTTGTGTTCATCTTGATATTTACGCCGGCTTTTTCGCATTTTACGATATAGCTTCTGATCATACCTGTGATGTCACCTTTTCCCGGCGGGTAAGCAGCCAGTCTCATGTTTCCGCCAAGTTTATCTGTTGCTTCAAATAATGTTACATCATGTCCACGTCTCTTAGCTGTGAATGCTGCACACATACCTGCTACACCGCCACCGATAACGTATACTTTCTTTGCTTTTTCCGCTTTCGGAAGTCCCTCAACTTCACGTCCAAGTACTGGGTTTACCAGACAGCAAAGAGGTTTACCTGCATACATGTTGGCAACGCATCCCTGCAGACATGCGATACAAGGTGTCATATCTTCCAGTCTTTCTTCCTGAGCCTTTTCCGGAGTATGAGGATCAGCCAGTGACTGACGTCCGAATGCTACCAGATCCGCTTTTCCAAGTTTTACCATCTGTTCAGCGAACTGTGGCTCTGTGTAACGTCCGACTGTGATAACCGGAACGGATACACAATTTTTGATATTTGCTACGAGCTCTGCAGAGAATCCGCCATGAATTCCTGTTGGAGCCCACATATATTCATCTTTCAGATGCACTGCACGTGATACGTGAAGTCCATCGACTCCACAGTCTTCAAGATAAGAAGCGACTGCACACATATCGTGATTATCCAGACCGCCAAACATATCTTCTGTACTGTTGATACGTGCAAGAACTGCGATTTTACCTTCTGTTCTCTTCTTTACTTCTTCAACGATTAGACGGGAAAATCTCATTCTGTTTTCGAAGTTTCCACCAAATTCGTCTACACGTTTGTTCGTTCTTGGTGACATAAAAGAATTCACAAGATAACCATGTGCCATGTGAATTTCTACTGCATCGGCTCCGCCCCTCATTGCGCGGACTGCTGCATCTCCGTATCCTTTAATGAGCTCATATACCTGCTCTGTAGGAACTGCTTCCGGAATATCTCTTCCATCAGCTGCTGCAATAGATGTTGCCGCCTGGATTGGTGCTCCTGCATTCTTAGCATTTCCTTCCGGACCTGCATTCTGAAGCTGAATAGAAATCTTAGCACCTTCTGCATGACAGGCATCGGTAATCTTCTTCAGGCTCTCGATGCTGTTATCATCATACAGACAAGGTTTTCTTGGGCCGCCCTTTGCACCTTTATGAACTACTGTTGCTTCAATTGTAATCAGACCGAACTGACCTTTTGCACGTTCAGCATAGTATGCAACAGACTCATCGCTCCATGTTCCATCTGTTTTTGCAAAGTTGTTTCCCATTGGTGGTACTACGAAACGGTTCTTTACTGTCATTGGTCCGATCTGAATCGGAGAAAACATATGTTTGAACTTCATTATTTTTTTACCTCTCTCTTTTGATCAAATGTGTTTTCTAAATTAGTCAACCATTTCTGGCCAAGCTTCTTTTAATACTTTTTCTGTATTTTCATATGTATAAGCAGCTGCTTCTTTAAGTCCTCTTCCAAGGATCTCATCAGAAATTACTTCTACACCGATAACCTTTGGATCAACTCCGGCATCTTTGATCATCTTAACAAATCCGGCTGTGTCTTTTGCTCCTGTTCCAGGTGCAAGACGATCATGCATTGACTCATCTCTTAAGATTGAATCTGCGTATGGTCTCTCGTAAGCATCGTTGATCTGGATAGAAATAACTTTCTTAGCGATTTCCGGTGTCAGGATGTCAAATGGCTGATTAGCTCTTACCCAGTGCCATGTATCAAGGATAAGCATTGCATTCTCACATCCAGAAGCTTTTACAACTTCCCAGCCTTTCTGAAGGTTTGGAATACCACTGTATGGCATTGGCTCAACACCGATGATATATTTTCCAGCTCTCTGGCAGAGTTCTTTTAATTTCTGAGCTGTATATTCTACTGAGTAGTTTTCCATCAGTCCACAGTTGATATGACCAACTCCGAAGAGTTCACACATATGGAAGCACATCTGCTCTTTGTATTTCTGCTCGTATGAACGATGTTCTTCACACCACTGAACGATGTACTCAACTTCTGTTACTTTCATGTCATGTTTGTCAAGAATTGCAAGAATGTCTTCATCATGAAGTCCTTCATTCAAAGCATCAACATAAGTCTCTGCACGAAGACCGATTCCTTCGTATCCTGCTTCTTTTGCAGCGATAACACGATCTTCAAATTTGCACTGATCTCCAAGTGTCCATGAACTTACTGTGATTGGATTCTTTTTTGACATAATTCTACCTCCATTGTTAAAATTGAACAGATTCCCTTTTTTCTCAATGTTCAATCTAGTAATATTTGCTATGGTTTGATTATATATCCTTGTTAAATAAAAAACAAATTAGTTATTTTATTTTAATTTATAGATTTTATTCATAGGTTTTTACCTTCCGTTCATGATAAGATATAAACATATATAAATATAACGAAAGAAAGGGGGCCGGCTTTATGAATCTGTATCATCTAAGATATTTTGCCACACTGGCCCATCTGGAGCATTACACAAAAGCCGCTGAAATCCTTGCCATCACTCAGCCAAGTCTGAGTCATGCTATTGCATCTCTTGAAAAGGAACTAGGGGTAAAACTTTTCGAGAAGGAGGGCCGTAATGTAGCACTTACCAAATGTGGACAGGCTTTTCTTATTGATGTTGAACAGGCTTTGGATATGATTGATTCCAGCGTTAACAAGCTTCAGATGACAGGTCGTGGCGAAGGTCGTATCGATATCGTGGAACTTCGTGCTCTAAGCAGTACCGTTGTTCCCAATTTCGTAAAAGGATTTCTGGATTCTACGCCGGATAAAAAAATTGATTTTTATTTTCATAGTTCCACAGGTCTTACTTCTGATATGATTCAGGGATTAAAAGACCGGAAATATGACATCGCATTTTGCTCTATGATGGACAATGAGCCGCTGATTGAATTCACACCTGTCGCAAAGCAGGAACTGGTGTTGATCGTACCCAAAGGTCATCCACTGGAAGGACGCAGCTCTATTGATCTGAAAGATACACTTGCTTATCCGCACATTGCATTTTCCAAGCGAAGCGGCTTAAGACATGTCATTGACAAATTGTTTAAAAAATGCGGAGGTTATCCGCAAATTGCCTACTCTATGGAAGAAGACCAGGGAGTTGCCGGTCTTGTCGGTGCAGGCTTCGGTATCGCAGTTGTTCCAAAGATGCCGGTTCTTTCCTATATGCCTGTATCCATTATCGAAATCGAAAAGCCTTCCTGGGAAAGACTCTTTTATATGGCTACTTTAAAGAATGTTTATCAGGCGCCTGTTATCATGGACTTTAAAAAATACGTAACCGAACACGCAGACCTGTAAAAAATAACAGAGACGAAAGATTGTTAAAAAACTTTCGTCTCTGTTATTTTTATATCATATCTGCTTAATCTTTTTATTATTCCCACGGAAGAGCTGTGTGTTCTGCTTTTCCGACACGCAGCATCAGTTCATTTACCGCTTCTTTCGGACTCTTATCTTCAAACAGTACCTTATTTACTTCCTCAATAATCGGAAGTGATACATTATATTTCTTTCCGAGCTTTGCCGCTGCCTTTGCAGAATATACGCCTTCTACCACCATCTTAACTTCATCCATGGCTTCCTTCATAGTTTTACCCTGTCCCATCAGATATCCGGCTTTGCGGTTACGGCTGTGTACACTTGCACAGGTTACAATAAGATCTCCGATACCTGCCAGACCGCCAAATGTCTCAGCCGCACCTCCCATCTTTACACCAAGTCTTGATATCTCGGCAATTCCACGGGTAATTAATGCTGCTTTGGTATTATCTCCGTATCCCATGCCATCCGCAACTCCTGCCGCAAGTGCAATAACATTCTTAAGCGATCCACCAAGCTCAATTCCCAGAATATCCGGACTAATATATACACGGAACACTTCATTCATAAAGAGCTGCTGTAAATACTTTGCAGTCGCCTCTGTATGTGCTCCAATGCAGACCGTCGTGGGAAGGCCTCTTCCTACTTCCTCGGCATGACTTGGTCCGGAAAGGACCGCCACATCTGCCTGCGGTATCTCTTCTTCAATTTGCTGAGACAGAGTCATCAGCGTATCTTCTTCTATTCCTTTTGCTACATCCACTAAGATCTGTCCATCTTTTACATATGGATTGATCTTTTTTGCGGTATTTCTTACATGGATTGACGGTACTGCAAGTACAACTACATCCTTTTCTTCTACTGCCTCTTTTATATCCGCGGTAAAGAATATTCCATCTGGAATCTTTACTCCAGGAAGCTTACTCACATGTTCTCTCTTCTCACTCAGCATGCGGACTTCTTCTTCCTGATATGACCAGACTGTCACATCATGTCCGTTTTTATATAAAAGCAGTGCCAGCGCTGTTCCCCAGCTTCCGGCTCCGATCACACTTACTTTTGCCATAAGAGCCTGTCCTTTCTTTTATCGTCTCTGACTATTTTTTATCTTTTCCCCCGACACTGATCTTATTTTCCGTGCCGCTTAAAAGTCTCTTTATATTCGCTCTGTGTCTCCAGAATGCCAGTATCATCAAAAATGCTGCAATCCCATACATCTCACGCAGATACGCTACATTTTCCATATGAAATCCTCCGTGTTGACCATATACAATCACACTGATCAGATAAATCGTAACAACTGTCATAGATCCAAGTGATACATATCTTGTTGTTGCGACGATTGCAATAAATGCTGCAAGACAGATCAGTACGATCCATATATTTGTTGTACTGATGATAAGTCCTGCCGTTGCCGCAATTCCCTTTCCACCTTTGAACTTCAGATAAAATGGATAGTTATGTCCAAGAACCACGCCCATTCCTGCATACATAGAAAGTAACGGCATCATATCCGTATGAGTCTTCCCATAGATCATGTGTACAACCACTACTGCCGCAACACATTTAAAACAGTCTCCCAGCAGCGTAACTCCTCCGGCTTTCCATCCCATAGTACGGAGTGCATTTGTTGTTCCCGCATTTCCGCTTCCTTTTTTTCTTAAGTCAACACCATTCTTTTTCCCGTATAGATATCCGGTCTGAATCAGTCCGAACACATATCCGACAAGCACACATATCAACCGTTCCATGATTACTGATCCTTTTCCTTTCTTTCCCTGATGAAGAATTTCAAAGCTGTACCACGGAATCCAAAGGCCTCACGAATCTTATTCTCCAGATATCTGGTATAAGAAAAGTGCATCAGTTCTTTATTATTTACAAAAATTACGAATGATGGTGGTTTTACCGCTACCTGTGTAATGTAATACAGTTTCAATCTCTTTCCTTTATCTGACGGTGGCTGCTGCATCGCAACTGCTTCTGTCATAATCTCGTTCAGGACACCGGTCGCAACACGCAGTGTCTGATTCTCGATCACCATATCGATCATATCATATAATTTGTTCAAACGCTGTCCTGTCTCTGCTGACACATACATAATCTCTGCATATGGCATGAATGAAAGCACACGACGTACGTTATTCTCATACTCTCTCATGGTCTTGTCATTCTTTTCAATGGCATCCCATTTATTTACAACAATAATGATACCTTTTCCTCTTTCATGTGCAATACCTGCAATCTTGGCATCCTGTTCGGTGACACCTTCTGTCGCATCGATCACGACCAGTACTACATCTGCACGTTCTACCGCCGTTACAGTACGGATGATACTGTAACGTTCCAGTTCTTCTTTAATTTTGCTCTTTCTTCGAAGTCCGGCAGTATCAATGAAGACATAATCTTTTCCGTTATACTTAACGTTTGTATCAATTGCATCTCTGGTCGTTCCGGCTACGTCAGATACGATCACACGCTGCTTTCCTGTCAACTTGTTAATGATAGAAGATTTTCCTACGTTCGGTTTTCCTACGATCGCCACTCTCGGACGTTCATCTTCTTTTTCTTCCGCTTCATGTTCCGGGAAATGTGCGATCACTGCATCTAACATATCACCGATTCCCAGTCTGGAAGCAGCCGATACCGGCACCGGATCACCAATTCCCAGATTATAGAATTCATATACATCCGGCATGAACTTATCAAAATTGTCAACTTTATTCACAGCCAGTACAACTGGTTTCCCGGATCTTCGAAGCATATCCGCGACCTTGGAATCTGCATCTACAAGCCCCTGTCTTACATCTGTGATAAAAATAATCACATCTGCAGTATCAATGGCAATCTGTGCCTGTTCTCTCATCTGAGAAAGGATAATGTCCTTGCTCTCCGGTTCAATACCCCCTGTGTCAATCATAGTAAATTCTTTATCCAGCCATGTAACATCGGCATAGATACGGTCTCTTGTTACTCCAGGCGTATCTTTGACGATCGAAATCATCTCTCCCGCCAGTACATTAAAAAGGGTCGACTTACCGACATTTGGTCTTCCCACAATAGCAACTACTGGTTTACTCATCTTAACTCTCCTCTATATTTCATTCTATATTTGTCACTTAACGATACTATTATACATTACCTTTGTCAAATAGTCCAATCAGTAGTTGACCTTTTTATAGAAAAAGTGATATAAATAATTAGGAGTAACTTATCATATAAAATACACAGGAGTTTTTATTATGCCAAATATCAAATTAATGGAAAGCGGTCTTCCTGTTGCACCACTTAAAATCGGTGCTCTGGAATCATGCCGCGAACTTGGTGAAAAAGTAAATGATTACATTGTACAATTCAGAAAAAGCACAATGGACAAGAACACAGATTCACCATTATATTATAATTACATGCGTGACAATTACCTGATCGATTGTCCGTGTCCACGTTTTGGAAGTGGAGAAGCCAAAGGACTTCTGACAGAATCTATCCGTGGGGCAGATCTTTTCCTCATGGTAGATGTCTGCAATCATAGTCTTACTTATTCTGTAAATGGTCATTTAAATCATATGTCACCGGACGACCATTTTCAGGATTTAAAAAGAATCATTGCTGCTGCTAACGGAAAAGCACGCCGTGTCAACGTTGTAATGCCTTTCCTCTATGAAAGCCGTCAGCACAAGCGTACCAAACGTGAGTCTCTGGACAGTGCCCTCGCACTTCAGGAACTGATCGATATGGGTGTATCTAATATCTTTACATTTGATGCCCACGATCCACGTGTTCAGAATTCCATTCCACTTCACGGATTTGACAGTTTCAATCCTCCGTATCAGTTCATGAAAGCATTGTTAAAAGCTGAGCCGGATCTTAAAGTAGACAAAGAACACTTAATGATCATCAGTCCGGACGAAGGAGCTATGCAGCGTGCTGTATACTTCTCTAACGTTTTGGGCGTGAATATGGGTATGTTCTACAAACGTCGTGACTATTCAACGGTTGTAAATGGTAAAAACCCGATCGTCGCTCACGAATTTTTAGGTGAACATCTTGATGGAAAAGATGCGATCATCATTGATGATATGATTTCTTCCGGTGAAAGTATGCTCGATGTTGCAAAACAGATTAAAGACCGTGGAGCAAACCGCGTATTTGTCTGCACTACATTCGGACTTTTTACAGACGGATTCGAGAAATTCGATGAATATTATGAAAAAGGATATATCGACCGTGTGATTACTACCAATCTTACTTATCTTCCTGCCGAGGCAAAGGAAAAACCTTATTTCCTGATTGCAGACATGAGTAAATTCATTGCATTGATCATTGATTCTATGAATCATGACATCAGTATCGGAAAAGTTATGGATCCAACTGAGAAGATTCACCGTCTTCTTGAGAAACACAACGGTACTTTGTAAAAATACAGAGAACTTGCCACCGGCGACTTCTCTTGCATACTGTGATAACAAAAGAACCTGCCATTGGCAGGTTCTTTTGTTTAATTTGTAAAATCACTGTAAGCCGTTCCGTCTTTCAGATCTTGTTTTTTTGCCGCAGCCATTTCCGAAACCGTTACAAGCTGATAACCTTCTTCTTCAAGTTTCGGGATAAGTTCCAGTGCTGCGTCAATCGTCTGACTATGAATATCATGCATCAGTACAATATCCCCATCTTTCAGATTCTTCATTACACTGTCAATCGTGCTCTGCGTGTTCCTTGTCTTCCAGTCCAGTGTATCTACATTCCAGAGAATCATTGGCATGCCCACATTCGACTTTACCGTATCATTGATTGCACCATACGGAGGTCTGAGCAGCGTTGCCGGACTTCCACAAATGTTTTTTATATTCTGGTTCGTATCATCAACTTCTTTTTTTACTGCCGCACCATCAATCTTTGTCAGCTGCTGGTGATCATATGAATGATTTCCCAGTTCATTTCCGTCTTTCAGCATCTGCTTTACAGCATCAGGATATAATTTCACATTTTTTCCAAGCATAAAAAATGTCGCATGCGCATTATACTTTTTCAACTGATTCAGAAGTTCTGACGTTCTTGGACCCGGACCGTCATCAAAAGTAAGTGCGATCATTGGCTTTTTCGGATCTATTGCTACTTTTTCTTTCGAAATCAGCTCACCCTTTTCGTTGAATTTGCATTTCTCAAGTCCGATCTTTACCTCTCCCGTTGCTACAATCCCTTTGGAATCAAAATAATATTCTTTTTCATTGATTGTCTGCCAGCCGGTCAGTGCTTTTCCTTCATCTGTCAGATAAGCCTTTCCATCATCTTTGGCCACCCAGCCGGATCTCTGCATAATTCCTTTATTATCAAAGCAATAAAGTGCACCTTCTATCATCTGCCAGCCGGTTACTTTCTTTCCATCCGAATCAAAATAATATGTATTTCCTTTTGATACCACAAAATCCGATGTTATATATGTTCCATCGTATTTTTTAAATTTATTTCCTTCCCATACACCAGTCGGATTCTTTACCTTACATGTTCCGTTCTTTATTGTAACCTGTACCTTCTTTTTCCAGTCTCCTTCCAGATTTTTTTTAATATTGGAATTTAATTTCGCAATGATCACATACGTTCCTTCTGTATTCGCATCCGCTTTGCTTAAAAATGTAATATTCTTTCCTTTTTTCAGATCTTTAGCGAAATCTTCTGCTGTATAATCTTTTGTTAATTTGTTTCTATCTTTATCCCGGATCTTTATGTCCGCCGAATAAGCCGGAAGCTGTTCTCCCTGCTTAATCTCTACATCCGCCACCTGTATGGTTATCTGCGCCGGTTTTCGCAGGATTCCTCTTACTACCGGTATTGCAATCGCAACTATACAAATAGTAAAAAGAGCAAGACCCACCCGAATGTTTCTTACTCTTCTCCGATTCCTTCGTCTTCTTCGAATTTCTGTATTATCCATCCCTAGTATCCCCCCAGATTTCATATCATTACACAATCCTAGGATACTCTAATTCGACATATTTCGCAATTAAGGGATTCTTACAAATTTATTAAGTTTTGTTTAACATATGACACGTACACGTAACACTTCACCAATCTGTTTTAATTCCTCTACAACACCATCCGGCACCTCAGAATCTACATCGATCATCGTATATGCATATTTTCCCTTACTCTTATTTGTAAGGTCTGCGATGTTCATATTGTCTTTGGCAAGGATCGCTGATATCTGACCGATCATATTCGGCACATTGTGATGTAATACCAGAATACGCGTCTTATCGCCTCTCAGTCCCATATCACAGTCCGGATAGTTCACGGAATGTTTGATATTACCATTTTCCAGATAATCCATCACTTCTTTGACTGCCATCTTCGCACAATTATCTTCGGACTCTTCTGTAGAAGCTCCGAGATGAGGAATTACAATCGCGCCTTTGACACCTGCGATTTCCGGTGTCGGGAAGTCTGTGACATAATGTTTTACTTTTCCAGCTACAAGTGCATCTACCATTGCCTCGGAATCTACCAGTACATCCCTTGCAAAGTTCAGCACGATCACTCCTTCTTTCATAAGACCCAGTGCATCTTTTCCGATCATGCCTTTCGTACTGTCAAGTGCCGGTACATGCACCGTGATATAATCACAGTTTTCATAAATTTCATCTACATTTGTTGTATGATGGATACTTCTTGACAGTCTCCATGCAGAATCTACGGATACATACGGATCATATCCATATACATCCATACCAAGATGTGTTGCCGCATTTGCAACCAGAACTCCAATTGCACCAAGACCGATCACACCAAGCTTTTTGCCTTCCAACTCCTGTCCGGCAAATGCTTTCTTGGCTTTTTCTGCATCTTTGGCAATGTTCCCGTCTTCTTCGTTCTCCTGTACCCAGTTGATACCGCCGATGATATCTCTGGAAGCAAGAAGCATACCGGCAATTACCAGTTCCTTTACACCATTCGCATTGGCTCCCGGTGTGTTAAATACAACGATTCCCTGTTCTGCACATTTCTCAAGCGGAATATTGTTCACACCCGCACCGGCTCTTGCAATAGCTTTCAGATCCGGTGCAAATTCCATCTCGTGCATTGCCGCACTTCTTACCAGGATCGCATCTGCTGTTTCTGGTGTGCTTACAGGTGCATAGTCTTTTGTGAATTCATCCAGTCCTACCTGTGAAATTGGGTTCAGATTATGATACTTATACATGATTACAGATTCTCCTTTTCAAATGCTTTCATAAATTCTACCAGTTTCTCTACCCCTTCGATCGGCATCGCATTGTAGATACTTGCACGCATACCGCCGACACTTCTGTGTCCTTTCAGGTTCTCGAATCCGGCTTTTTTTGCCTCTTTCACGAATTTTGCATCCAGGTCCTTATCACCTGTTACAAACGGAACATTCATAAGCGAACGGTCTTTTGGAACAACCGTGCCCTTGAACAGTTTGCTTTCATCCAGATAATCATAGAGAATCTTTGCTTTCTTTTCATTGCGCTCTTTGATTGCTTCCAGTCCGCCCTGTTTTTTCAGCCATTTAAACACTTTACCACAGATATAGATTCCATATGCCGGTGGTGTATTGTATAAAGACTTGGCATCTGCATGCGTCTTATACTTCAACATAGTCGGTGTACCTTCTAATACATCATCTGTGATCAGATCCTCACGGATAATTGCGATCACAACACCTGCAGGTCCGACATTTTTCTGAACACCGCCGTAGATAACGCCGTATTTTGACACATCTACCGGTTCAGACAGGAAACAGGATGATACATCTGCCACCAGTGTCTTTCCTTTGGTATTCGGAAGCTCTTTGAACTTCGTACCATAAATCGTATTATTCTCGCAGATATATACATAATCTGCATCTTCAGAGATATCGAGGTCTGAGCAGTCCGGAATATAAGAAAATGTCTTATCTTCGGAAGATGCGATCACATGGACCTCTCCGTATTTTTCTGCTTCTTTGGCTGCCTTTTTCGCCCACTGTCCGGTTACGATATAGTCAGCCACTTTATTCTTCATCAGATTCATAGGAATCATGGCAAATTGCTGAGACGCTCCGCCCTGTAAAAATAATACTTTATAGTTATCCGGGATATGCATCAGTTCACGGATATCGGCTTCTGCTGTCTCAATAATCTCCTGGAACACCGATGAACGGTGACTCATTTCCATAACCGACATTCCACAGCCCTGATAGTCTAACATCTCTGCTGCTGCTTCTTTTAATACTTCTTCCGGCAATACGGCCGGGCCTGCTGAAAAATTGTACACTCTGCTCATTGTTGTTCCTCCACTTTCCTTTACTTTTTTCTTTTACTATTCTGCATTTTTTGCTTCCAGGTCTTTTTCATCAAAAGCTTCATTGATCGGGGCGCCAGGGGCAACCATCGGCCATACCTTGTCATCACTGTCAATCTGGCAGTCGATCACCACCGGATGTCCGCTCTTTAACGCGTTCGCAAATGCTTCTTTGAATTCTTCCTGGGTTGCCACACGTACTCCTTCTGCTCCCATAGCTTCTGCAAGTTTTACAAAATCTACGGCATCATTTAGTACAGTAGCCGAGTAACGCTGTCCGTAGAACAGGTTCTGCCACTGGCGGACCATACCAAGTACATGGTTGTTAATCACTACCTGAATCACCGGAATATTATGGCGTGCCGCGGTAGCGATCTCATTCATATTCATACGGAAACATCCGTCACCTGCAATATTGACAACGGTCTTTTCCGGTCTTCCGACCTTGGCTCCAAGTGAAGCTCCAAGACCATATCCCATGGTTCCAAGTCCTCCTGAGGTAAGGAGTGTTCTTGGCTCTGTATATTTATAATACTGTGCTGCCCACATCTGGTGCTGTCCGACTTCTGTCGAAATGATTGCTTCACCATTTGTCTGACGGTAGATCTCTTCTACAACAAACGGTCCACTGAGCACATCCGGATGATAGGTCATCGGATATTTCTCTTTGTAAGACATGATCTGTTCTACCCATGCCTTGTGATCCTGCTGTTCCAGACGCTCATTCATCTTCTGAAGAACGACTTTCAGATCACCGACCACACCTTCTGTGATCAGAATATTTTTATTCATCTCTGCAGCATCTACATCAAACTGTAAGATTTTTGCATTCTGGGCAAATTTCTTTGCATTTCCTGTTACACGGTCACTGAATCTTGCTCCTGCGACAATCAAAAGATCACATTCACTGACTCCGTAGTTGGATGCCTTTGTTCCATGCATTCCGAGCATTCCGGTATATAACGGATCTGTTCCCGGGAATGCTCCTTTTCCCATCAGGGAATCGGTAACCGGAGCATCTACCTTCTTTACGAATTCATATAATTCTTTGCTGGCTCCTGATAATACCGCTCCGCCACCGACAAATATGTATGGTTTCTCTGACTCCCGGATCATACGTACTGCACTTTCCAGATCTTTTTCACAGATATTTTCGGATGGTTTTACAACCTTTGGTTCCTGTGCTGTAAATTCTGCTTTGTTCGCAGTTACATCTTTCGGGATATCGATCAGGACCGGTCCCGGTCTTCCTTCTTTGGCTATCACGAATGCCTTACGTATCGTATCCGCCAGATTATTGACATCTTTTACAATATAATTATGCTTGGTGATTGGCATTGTAACACCTGCAATATCGATCTCCTGGAAACTGTCTTTTCCCAGAAGTGATACTCCTACATTACAGGTAATTGCAACGACCGGAATCGAATCCATGTATGCGGTTGCAATTCCGGTTACAAGGTTTGTTGCACCCGGTCCGCTGGTTGCAAGACATACACCGACTTTTCCTGTCGCTCTTGCATATCCGTCTGCCGCATGAGCAGCACCCTGCTCATGTGACGTAAGGATATGTGTAATCTCATTTTTATGTTTATATAATTCATCGTATACGTTCAAAATCGCTCCGCCCGGATAACCGAATACGGTATCGACGCCCTGCTCTTTCAAACACTCAATTACGATCTGTGATCCTGTTAACTGCATACCATTCATTCCCCTGTCATGATTTATTTTGCTTTTGGAACTTCGAGAATTGCTCCTCTGTTTCCAGAAGTAACCATTGCCGCATATCTTGCAAGATATCCGGTTGTAACTTTTGGTTCTCTCGGAGTCCAGTTTGCTTTTCTCTTCGCAAGTTCTTCATCGGATACATCCAGATGAATAGAAAGGTTCGGAATATCGATCTGGATCAGGTCTCCTTCTTCTACCAGTGCGATCGGTCCACCAACAGCTGCTTCCGGAGATACGTGTCCGATAGATGCCCCTCTGGATGCACCACTGAAACGTCCGTCTGTGATCAGCGCTACACTTGAGCCAAGTCCCATACCTGCGATTGCAGATGTAGGATTTAACATCTCACGCATTCCAGGGCCTCCCTTTGGTCCTTCGTAACGGATAACGACAACGTCGCCGGCAACGATCTTACCACCTTTGATCGCTGCAATTGCATCTTCTTCACAGTCAAATACTCTTGCAGGTCCTTCGTGTACCAGCATCTCGTCTACAACAGCGGAACGTTTTACAACGCTTCCGTCCGGCGCAAGATTTCCTTTTAATACTGCAAGCCCGCCTGTTGGTGTGTATGGATTATCAATTGGACGAATTACTTCCGGATCTTTGTTGACCACACCTTCGATATTCTCTCCAACGGTCTTTCCTGTAACTGTCATACATTCTGTATGCAGAAGGCCTTTCTTATTCAGCTCTGCCATAACTGCATATACACCGCCGGCTTCGTTCAGATCTTCCATGTATGTCGGGCCTGCCGGTGCAAGGTGGCAGAGGTTCGGTGTCTTTTCGCTGATTCCATTTGCAAAATCAATCTCGAAATCCATTCCTACTTCGTGTGCGATTGCAGGGAGGTGAAGCATACTGTTGGTAGAGCATCCAAGTGCCATGTCAACCGTAAGTGCATTCAGGATTGCTTCTTTTGTCATGATATCTCTTGGACGGATATTCTTCTCAAGAAGTTCCATAACCTTCATACCTGCATGCTTTGCAAGACGGATTCTTTCTGAATAAACTGCCGGAATTGTTCCATTTCCACGAAGTCCCATACCAAGTACTTCTGTCAGACAGTTCATACTGTTCGCTGTGTACATTCCGGAACATGATCCGCATGTCGGACATACTTTGTTCTCGAATTCGCACAGATCTGCATCTGACATCGTTCCTGCAACGTTTGCTCCTACTGCCTCGAACATGCTGGAAAGACTTCTCTTCTGTCCTTTTACATGTCCTGCAAGCATCGGTCCTCCGCTGACGAATACAGTTGGAACATTGATTCTTGCCGCAGCCATCAGAAGTCCCGGTACGTTCTTATCACAATTCGGGATCATAACAAGCGCATCAAACTGATGTGCCATTGCCATTGCCTCTGTAGAATCTGCGATCAGGTCTCTGGTTACCAGAGAATACTTCATTCCGATATGTCCCATTGCGATTCCGTCACAGACTGCTATTGCAGGGAACATGATCGGTGTACCGCCTGCCATGGCAACTCCCTGTTTTACTGCATTTGCGATCTTATCCAGATTCATATGTCCAGGTACGATCTCATTGTATGAACATACGATACCGACCAGTGGTCTGTTCATCTCTTCCTCGGTAAGTCCGAGTGCATTGAACAGCGAGCGGTGAGGCGCCTGCTGTTTTCCTTTTGTTACTGTATCACTTCTCATTCTTTTTTATCCTCCTGTTATCTTTCTATTCAATTTCTTCTATAATATAACTCTGTAAATCCGTAATTCTATGCAGCAGACAATTACTGAATGTTTGCTGCGATCAGACTTCCCATCTCTTCTGTACCAATCTGAGTCTTTCCGTCCGACATAATATCAATCGTACGATATCCGTCTTTTAATACTTTTGAAACAGCTGCTTCGATCGCATCTGCTTCTTTGTCCAGATCAAAGCTGAAACGGAGCATCATTGCTGCTGAAAGGATGGTTGCGATCGGATTCGCGATTCCTTTTCCTGCAATATCCGGTGCAGATCCACCACTTGGTTCATACAAGCCGAATTTTGTCTCATTTAAGCTGGCACTTGCAAGCATTCCGATCGATCCTGTCACCATACTTGCTTCATCTGAAAGAATGTCTCCGAACATGTTCTCTGTAAGGATAACGTCAAACTGTTTCGGATCTTTTACAAGCTGCATTGCACAGTTGTCTACCAACATATTTTCAACTGTTACTTCCGGATAATCCTTTGAAACTTCTTCTACTACTTTTCTCCATAATCTGGAAGAATCCAGTACATTCGCTTTATCTACACTTGTGACTTTCTTACGGCGTTTCATTGCAATATCAAATCCGCGTTTTGCAATTCGTCTAATCTCTTCTTCATTATATGTAAGAGAATCCTGTGCTGTCATTACACCATTTACTTCTTCTGTCTTTCTCTCTCCAAAGTACAGACCGCCGGTCAGCTCTCTCATGATCATCATGTCAAATCCGCCTTCTGTAATCTCTTCTTTCAGCGGGCATGCACCTTTCAGTTCATCATAAAGCACTGCAGGTCTTAAGTTTGCGAAAAGATTCAGCGCTTTTCTGATCTTTAAAAGTCCTGCTTCCGGTCTCTTGGATGGCTCTAACTTGTACCATGGAGATGTCTTTGCATCTCCTCCGATGGAACCCATCAGAACTGCATCACATGCTTTTGCCTCGGCGATCGTCTCATCTGTAAGCGGTACTCCGTGAACATCAATGGATGCTCCCCCCATGAGTAACTGTGTATAATCACAGGTATGTCCATATACTTCTGCAACTTTATTCAGAACTTTCATTGCCTCCGTTACAATCTCCGGGCCAATTCCGTCTCCCTTAATCACACCAATTTTAAGATTCATAGTTCTTCTTCCTTCCTTCGGTAAAAATCTATAAAAATAATATTATCGTATTTTTATGCATGTTTCAAGACTTTAATTGACTAAATTGACAAATTGCTACATTTTACATACTAAAAAAGACTTTTTATCATATTTCTTGTACACTTTGTTGATTTCTATCCACTCGATACATTCTTGCAATCTCTTTGATAACCGAAAGCTTTTTACAATTGCATGATACAGAGGACTTGCCACTGGCAACTTCTCTTGCATACTTTGGTATAACAAAAAAATTACGGAACACATATTTCTATGTGCTCCGTAATTTTTATTGCCATGCATTCGCAAGGAACTGCCAGCGGCAGATTCTATGCATGATATTTCGCTGTTTCAAGAATCCGGTTCGCATTTTCCACACGCTCTTTCGATGGCGGATCAATGCCTTCCAGCTGATACGGGATTCCCAGTTCTTTCCATTTATATACACCAAGTGTATGATATGGAAGAACCTCAACTTTCTCTACGTTATCAAGTGTTTCTATAAAGTCATGAAGTCTGTGCAGATACTCGTCTTTATCGCTTCTTTCCGGAACCAGGACGTGACGGATCCAGACTGGTTTTCCGGTATCAGAAAGATACCTTGCCATATCAAGAATATTCTTATTCGTCTGTCCGGTAAGGATCTTATGCTGCTCGTCATCAATATGCTTGATATCTAGCATCACAAGATCTGTCACCTTCATAAGTTCCTGGAATTTACTGAAGAATGGCTCTTCTCTTGTAAATGGATTCCCGCAGGTATCCAGTGTCGTGTTGATTCCTCTTTCTTTGGCTTTCTGGAACAACTCCAGCAGAAAATCGATCTGCAGAAGCGGTTCGCCTCCACTGACGGTAATACCGCCCTTACTTCCCCAGTAAGTGCGGTATTTCCAGGCTTTATCAATCAGTTCATCTGCTGTGTAGAGAGTCCCTGAATTCATGTTCCATGTGTCCGGGTTATGACAGAACTGGCAGCGCATTGCACAGCCGGTCGTAAATATCAGATACCGGACACCTGGACCGTCAACGGAGCCGAAACTTTCCAGAGAATGAATATATCCTTGGGTCATAGTTTTGCTCCTTTTCTTATTTATTACATGTAATTCGCCATGTACTCCGCCATGCGCAGCTCGATTCCGCTTTGCTTCATCTCGCTGACGGCTGTCGCCGTATATCGTCTGATCCAGATATCATAATTCAAGCAAGCTTGATTATAACATCTGTCTCATCTGATGCATGGCTCATAGCTTTTACATATGATCGTGGCAAGTTCTTGCGATAACGTCTAACTGCTGTTCGCGAGTCAGGTCGATGAACTTAACTGCGTATCCAGATACACGGATTGTGAAGTTAGCGTATTCTGGTTTCTCTGGGTGTTCCATAGCGTCAACCAGTTTGTCTGTACCAAATACGTTAACGTTCAGGTGATGTGCTCCCTGATCGAAGTATCCGTCCATTACATGTGCAAGATTTTCTTTACGCTCGTCATCTGTGTGTCCAAGTGCACTTGGGCTGATTGTCTGAGTATTAGAAATACCATCCAGAGCCAGCTCGTATGGCAGCTTAGCAACAGAGTTAAGAGATGCAAGAAGTCCGCTCTTTTCTGCACCGTAAGATGGGTTAGCACCTGGTGAAAGTGGTTCTCCTGCTTTTCTTCCATCTGGAAGAGATCCTGTAGCCTTACCATATACTACGTTAGAAGTAATTGTAAGGATTGATGTTGTAGGTACAGAATTTCTGTATGTGTGGCACTTGTTCAGTTTGTGCATGAATGTTTTCAGAAGCCAGATAGCCATGTCATCTGCACGGTCATCATCGTTACCGTATCTTGGGAAGTCTCCTTCGATCTCGAAATCTTTTGTGATTCCGTCTTCGTCACGAATAGCTTTAACCTTAGCGTATTTGATAGCGCAAAGTGAATCTACTACGTGAGAGAATCCAGCGATACCTGTTGCGAATGAACGCTTAACATCTGTGTCGATCAGTGACATCTGAGCTGCTTCATAGTAGTATTTGTCATGCATATAGTGGATCATGTTCAGTGTATCAACATACAGTTTGCTTAACCATTCCATCATAGCATCGTATTTTTCCATTACTTCATCGAAGTCAAGATACTCAGATGTGATTGGTCTGTAAGCAGGTCCAACCTGAACTTTGTTCTTTTCATCAATACCACCGTTGATAGCGTATAACAGACACTTAGCAAGGTTTGCACGAGCTCCGAAGAACTGCATCTCTTTACCTGTCTCTGTAGCAGATACGCAGCAGCAGATTGAATAATCATCGCCCCATACCGGACGCATAACATCATCGTTCTCATACTGGATTGAGCTTGTTTCTACCGAAATCAGAGCTGCGAACTTCTTGAAGTTCTCTGGCAGTCTTGAAGAGTAAAGTACTGTAAGGTTTGGTTCTGGTGAAGGTCCCATGTTCTTCAGTGTGTGAAGGAAACGATAGTCGTTCTTTGTTACCATAGAACGTCCGTCCTGTCCAAGTCCACCAACTTCCAGTGTTGCCCATGTAGGGTCTCCTGAGAACAGTTCGTTGTATGATGGGATTCTTGCGAACTTAACCATACGGAATTTCATTACCATGTGGTCGATTAATTCCTGAGCTTCTTTTTCTGTGATCTTTCCAGCTTTTAAGTCTCTTTCAATATAGATATCAAGGAATGTAGAGATACGTCCAACACTCATTGCAGCTCCGTTCTGAGTCTTGATTGCTGCAAGATATCCGAAGTACAGCCACTGTACTGCTTCGTGAGCATCTTTAGCCGGCTGTGAAATGTCATAGCCATATACAGCTGCCATTTCTTTCATTTCTTTCAGAGCTTTGATCTGATCTGCAAGCTCTTCACGAAGACGGAAGTCTGTTCCCTTCATTCCGTGTCTTGCATAACGCTCAAAGTCATACTGTTTTTTCTCAATCAGGAAGTCGATACCATAAAGAGCTACACGACGGTAGTCACCAACGATACGTCCTCTTCCGTATGTATCCGGAAGACCTGTGATGATCTTGTTGTGTCTTGCTTTCTTCATTTCAGGTGTGTAAATATCAAATACTCCCTGGTTGTGTGTTTTATGATATTTTGTAAAGATCTTATGAAGTTCTTCGCTTGGCTGATAACCGTAAGTTGTACAAGCCTGCTCAGCCATCTTAATTCCACCGTATGGCATAAAAGCTCTCTTCAGAGGTTTGTCTGTCTGAAGACCAACAACCTTCTCAAGATCCTTTGTCTCTTCACTGATGTATCCTGGGCCATATGCTGTAAGACCAGATACTACTTCAGTTTCCATATCAAGAACGCCGCCCTTTGCACGCTCTTCTTTCTGAAGTTCCTGAAGCTTACCCCATAATGTATTGGTTGCTTCTGTTGGTCCTTCCAGGAAGGATTCGTCTCCTTCATATGGTGTATAGTTCTCCTGGATAAAGCTGCGAACGTCAACTGAGTTCACCCATTCTTTTCCTTTAAAACCAGCCCACTGCTCAAAATGTGCCATCTTTTTGTTCCCCTTTCCTATCTTTCATTTTCTTTTGCGCCGTCAGTATACCATTTCGTGAAGAAAATATCAAGGCTTATTCTGATAATCGTTTTCAAAATCGCCCTTGTATGCAATTTTGTGCAATTTGTGTATATTTATACGAACAATATCGCTTTATTTTGCATTTTTTCAGGCACAATTTTACCTTTTGGGCACTAAAAGATGTGGAGGAACTGACGTTGGCATTCTGATCCCTCTTACATATTTTTGTATAAAAAAGAAGAACCTGCACATTATACAGATTCTCCATTCTTTTGCATTTTATTCTGCAGATGCTTTTTCAACCTGTGCGATTGCTGCTTTCTGCATTGGAATACGGCAGTTCTTGTTGCTTCCGAATTCTACGATTACATCTTCATCACTGATGTCGATCAGTACACCGTAAAATCCGCTTGTTGTCAGTACTGTATCTCCGACTTCCATCTCGTTGATCATTGCCTGAACTCTCTTCTGTTCTTTCTTCTGAGGTCTCATGAAGATCATGTAGAATCCTCCGAAAATAACTGCATATACAACAATTAAAATAACCCAGCTTGTACCGCTGGAGCTCTGTGCTGCTAATGAAAACATCTCTTTTCCTCCTACTCATCTTTAAACACTATTGCTATCATACACAAAAACCTCGCATTCAGCAAGGTTTTTTATGCTTTTTTCATTATTTTATTCATTCTTGCCCGTTACAGCGGCAATTTTTCTCTCTTTATACTCTTTATAACAGTCATGATCGATCGCATCACGGATCTCTTCCATCATTGTATTATAGAAATACAGATTATGAAGCACACACAGACGCATTCCCAGCATTTCTTTTGCTTTTAACAGATGTCTGATATATGCTCTTGAATAATTGCGGCATGTCGGACACTGGCATCCTTCTTCAATCGGTCTGTCATCCAGCTCAAATTTGGCATTGAACAGATTAAGTTTTCCATGATTCGTGTACACATGTCCATGTCTTCCATTTCTACTTGGGTACACACAGTCAAAGAAATCTACGCCTCTGTCAACTGCTTCCAGAATATTCACCGGAGTTCCGACTCCCATCAGATAAGTCGGTTTATGATCTGGAAGATGGGGAACAACTGCATCCAGGATCCGATACATCTCTTCATGCGATTCACCGACTGCCAGTCCGCCAACCGCATATCCATCCAGATCCAGTTTTGAAATCTCATCCGCATGTTTGATACGGATATCTTCATATACTCCGCCCTGATTGATTCCAAAAAGCATCTGATGCTTATTAATTGTATCCGGAAGCGAATTCAGGCGTTCCATTTCTTTTTTACATCGTACAAGCCATCTGGTCGTACGCGCCACAGATTTTTCTATATATTCCCTGTCAGCTACACTCGACGGGCACTCATCAAATGCCATCGCTATCGTAGATGCCAGATTCGACTGAATCCGCATACTCTCTTCCGGCCCCATAAATATTTTATGTCCGTCAATATGGGAATTGAAATACACTCCCTCTTCTTTGATTCTGCGCAGTCCCGCAAGTGAAAACACCTGAAATCCGCCCGAATCGGTAAGAATCGGCTTGTCCCAATTCATAAATTTGTGAAGTCCGCCCAATTTTTTTACCACTTCGTCTCCCGGACGCACATGTAAATGATAAGTATTTGATAATTCTACCTGCGTCTTTATCTCTTGCAAATCCGTAGTTGCCACAGCCCCTTTAATTGCAGCTGCCGTACCGACATTCATAAACACGGGGGTCTCGATGACCCCATGTACCGTATGCAGCCGTCCTCTTTTTGCAAGGCCGTCTTTTTTGATTAATTCATACATGATTATATTTCCTTTTTCTCTAATTATGTACTACCACCGGTGTTCCTGCCGAAATAAGTTCGAATAATTTTCCGGCCATCTCAGGCGGCATGTTTACACATCCATGTGATCCATTTGTCTGATACCTGCTGCCTCCAAATGTAGGCTGCCATGATGCATCATGGAAACCGACACCTCCGTTAAACGGCATCCAGTATTTTACAGGCGTCTCATACTCATAAGTACCATCTGCCTTTTTCGTTCCCTTAAGCGTCTGATCTTTTGCTTTATATGCAAGCGAATAGACACCGGTCGGAGTTGCATTTCCTTTATTTGGATTTCCCGTTACAACATCTGTCTCCAGAGCAATATGCCCATCTTTTACATAATACATATGCTGTGTTGTCAGATTAACCTCTGCGTAAGTATTTCCCACATCATTTCCATCATGACTTGCTGCACGGCTTGAATAATTAGGCTCTCTTGTTACTGTTTCCGCTTTTTGAATATTCGCGATCAGCGCATTGTACTCTGCTTCCTGATCAATCTTCCATCCGTAACTTCCACCCGAAACCGTAACGGTATTACCGCTTGCTGATGTAAATGTTCTTTCTTTTCCCTTTGTATCATACTTTGCTGCAAGTGACTGAACGTATTCTTTCACAGCACTTTCATCGAATGTCACATTCATATCATCGTCAACTTTAACCCACTTAGATATCATAGAAGAATCGACAACCTCTGTATTCGGTTTAAAATCATAGGTAACCGTTGCTCCAAGATATTCGTTCATTGCATCACAGGCTTCTGTTACCTTTTTGGAATCTGATGTGTAAGCCGGCTTTTCATAGCAACCTGTTTTTAAAAGATCAAGCTTTTCATTTGCCCCGTTCACTGCGGTTATTACTGTCTTACGGAACTCTTCAGTCTTGATCGTTGTACCATCCGTCTCCGGTACAACCACAAATTTGTCCGTCTTGAATTCCGGATGTGCATTAACCGGTGCAATCTGATTCTCTTCTTTCATACATTCCAGATTTGCAATCTGCGTTTTTAATGCGCTTTCATCATACTCTACCCCGATCTTTGCCTTCATATTGCGGCCTTTCCATAACGACTCGATCCACAGGAACGGATTCTGTCCTTTTATCAGTTTTTCTACCTGTTTTCCGGGTACATACTTTAATGATATGTCTTTTCCTTCAATTACTTCTGTTTTATTATCGGCTTCAAGTAATGTCAGTTTATAATCTGCAACTTCTTTCTCCAGATATTCCTCTACCTGTTTTACATTCTTATTCGAACAGTCTATTCCATTAATGACAGTCTTTGAAAAGAAATGTGTACTGTAAAATACTGCCGTACCCACATAACCAATTGCAATGACCGAAACGATCAGCGAAAGTACAATTGCTATCTTATTACGCAATTTCCTGTTTTTTCTTCTGTTTTTTCTTTGTTGTCTTCTTTCTTGTTTCATTACTTTCTGTGTTTCAGGTCTCTGATCCTCTTCATCAATTTCTGAAAATCCCTCATCCGCATACATTTCTTTCTCTAATATTTCTTCCATTTTATCTGTATGTTTTTCTCTAATGCTCATTAATTCTAACTCCTCTACAATGAAATTTACCTGCTTATAATAAAGTTCATGCTTTCTAATTATAATATGCATATATAGAAAAGTACAGATAAAATCCAAATTTTTTCACAAGATATTTTATAAATAATTTATGATTGCGGCTTCGATGCTTTTTTTATATAATATATTTTATATAATAACACAATCTTTTATGACCGAATACATACGAACTAAGGAGACACAGATATGGCAGGATCAACTTTTGGAACTTTATTCAGGATCACAACCTGGGGTGAATCCCATGGACCGGCTCTCGGAGTCGTCGTAGACGGATGTCCCGCCGGGATTCCTCTCACCACTGATTATATACAGGCATTTCTTGACCGCAGAAAACCTGGTCAAAGTAAATTCACTACTGCCCGCAGAGAATCGGATACAGTCGAGATTCTTTCCGGCGTTTTTGAAGGGTATACGACCGGAACACCTATTTCTCTCGTAGTCCGTAATAACGATCAGCGTTCTCATGATTACAGCAATATCAAAGACTGCTATCGTCCGGGGCATGCCGATTATACATTTGATAAAAAATACGGATTACGTGACTATCGCGGCGGCGGACGTACTTCCGGAAGAGAAACTATTGGACGCGTTGCCGGCGGAGCTGTCGCTTCCCGCATTCTTGAATGTCTTGGAATAAAACTTACTACCTATACCAAAGCAATCGGTCCTGTATCCATTCCTTCCGATGCCTATGATTATTCTGTAATTAATGAAAACCGCCTTTATATGCCAAATTCGGAATACGCACAGCAGGCAGCTGCCTATTTGGAACAATGTATTTCTGATCAGGATTCGTCCGGCGGTCTGATTGAATGTATTATTGAAGGTATGCCCGCAGGTGTCGGGGAGCCCGTTTTTGACAAACTGGATGCTTCCCTCGCCAAAGCCGTTATGTCAATCGGGGCTGTCAAAGGTGTAGAAATCGGTGATGGATTCTCTGTTACATCTTCCAAAGGAAGTATCAACAATGATTCTTTCATCTCCGAAAACGGACAAGTTTTGAAGCAGACCAACCATAGTGGGGGGATTCTCGGCGGTATCAGCGATGGAAGTTCCATTATATTACGCGCAGCCATCAAACCGACACCATCTATTTCCCAACCACAGAAAACAGTAAACACTGCCGGAGAAAACATCGAAATTGCTATTTCTGGACGACATGATCCGGTTATCGTTCCACGTGCGGTTGTTGTAGTGGAATCCATGGCTGCAATTACACTTACAGATCTCCTGATGCAGAATATGACTTCGCGTATTGAATATCTCAAAAATATTTATCTTTAATAAGTGACTGCTTCTTCCGAACGCATGTTGATACATAGAACTTGTCACCGGCAACTTCTCTTGCATACTTTGTTATACCAAAAAATGCAAAAGAAGCTGACGATGACAGGTTCTTTTGCATTTATACTTTATACATTATACATGGAAACATCCGCCACCGATAAACTCCCTTAAAAGTGAATTTGCCGGCACATTCTCGCTTCCGATCCCTACAAAATAATCCAGGAACTTTAACAAACGTTTCGCTTCCAGATATTCCGGACACTCTCTTTCAATTCCAAAAAGCTGTGCTTCTACATATGGTTTCAATACTGCCAGTTCATAAATCAATGCAGAATTGAACATCACATCCGCTTCCTCCTGATATGGGAATATATTACACTCCTCACCTTTTCGTACAGACGGCCACATACGGATAGTTTCTTTTGCAGAAGTTCCTCTCGTTCTCGCATCTCGGACAATTCTGCGGATCAGACGCCCATCTGTTGTCGGAATCCGATTATGTTCATCAATATTCAGCTGCGTGAGTGCACTGATATATATTTTAAACTTGTTCTCATCCGGAAGATTTCTGGTTAATTCCGGATTCAGGCAATGAATTCCTTCTATTACAAGCACTTCATTTTCCTTTAACTTTTTCGGTCTGCCCTTATATTCTTTGTGTCCCGTGACAAAATTAAATTCTGGTATTACCACTTCTTTTCCATCGAGAAGTTCCTGAAGCTGACGATTAAACAGTTCTACATCTACCGCTCCCAGCCCCTCAAAGTCATAATTGCCATTCTCATCTTTCGGAGTCTCTTCACGTTCTTTAAAATAATTGTCCACTGCAATTGGATACGGGCACAGTCCATTCGCCCTGAGCTGTACAGACAAACGATGAGAAAACGTTGTCTTACTGGAGGAAGACGGCCCCGCGATCAGTACAAACCGAACATCCGAACGTACTCTGACCTGTTCCGCAATCTGCGCTATTTTTTCTTCCTGAAGTGCTTCCTGTACCAGTACCAGTTCATTCACATCACTTCTGGTAATTTTATCGTTCAAATCGCCTACCGTTTCTATTCCCTGAGCATCTCCCCATTTCGTTGATTCCTGTAACACATGAAACAGCTGGTTCTGTGGTTCAAACGGAGGTACTTTTTCCGGCTCACCCTGGGTCGGCATCTGAATTACGAACCCTTCATCATACAAATATAATTTGAAATATTTTAAATATCCGGCACTCGGAACCATATATCCATAATAATAATCTTCAAATTCATTCATACTGTAAATATTCACACGTGATACCCTTCGATAATGAAACAATCGTTCTTTGTCATGCATCCCATGCTCTCCAAACATTGCAATCGCATCGTCTGTATGCACACTTTTTTTCTGAATCGGCAGATTCTTTTCTACCATTGTCCTCATCCGTCTCTCTACCTTATCCAGAAACTCTTGTGTGAGTTCTATATTGCCTTCTATCGTACAATAATACCCTTTACTTACAGAATAATGAATACGGACTTTATCGATATTCTTATGTTCTGCCACATCATATACCGCTTTTACGAGCATCAGGCTCATACTTCTGCGATACGCTTTATATCCAAGCGAATCTGCAGTCGTCACAAACTCAAGTTTACAGTCTTTTTTTAATGTTTTAAATAATTCCTGTAACCTTCCATCAACAAATACTAATACTATATCGTGCTCATATTCATGCTGATATTCTTTTGCAATATCCAGATATGTTGTTCCTTCCCGAAACTTTCTGTCACAGTCCCCTACCTGAACTGTATAAAAAACTTCATTCATACCTGCACCTCATTTCTTCTCTCCGGGTTATGTATGGAATCAGACGATCAGGAACGGATGACTGATCGGTGCCGCAACAATCTCAACCTCACTGAGATGTTTTTCAAGATACTGTCTCATATCTTCAATAAAGATATGTTCAATCCCATAATGTCCGCCATCGATGATTGCCAGTCCCTGGGCTACCGCATCAATTCCTTCATGATGTCCGATATCTCCTGTGATCAGAACATCCGCATTCTTATCCAGTGCCGCCTGAATCACACTTTTACCGGAACCCGGACAGATTGCTATTCTTTTTACTTTTTCTTCCAGATTACCGAATACCTTTACTGCCCCCAGATGAAATGCAGACTTCACATCTTCACAGCATTCTCTGAGAGTCATCGGTGTCTCAAGATCAGATACTCTTCCGATCCCTTCGGGTTCATCTTCTTTCCCTATATCCCCTTCTGCAGTTACTTCCAGAATTTCTGCATTCTTCATATTCATCTTATCCCCGGAAAGGTCTGCCATTCCCAGTACATCATAATTCGTATGCATAGCATAATAAGAAATATCGTTCTGTATCAGTTTTAAGATACGTTCTCCGACAAAATCCAGATTATGAATTCTCTTAATCGGTGAAAATATCATCGGATGATGTGTAATCAACATATCTGCTCCTGTCCTGACAGCTTCATCTATTACTTCATCTGTGGCATCTAATGCAATATAAATCCTTTTTACTTCCTTATCATCTCTTCCCACCAGAAGTCCTACATTGTCCCACGACAGCGCATAATTAAGCGGATATTCTTTCTCAATCTCATACATTACATCTTTACACAACATCTTACATACTCCCTTTCTTCTACTCGTAATACTTTAAAGCCTCTTGTGTCAGTATGATTTCCTGTTTCAGTTCTTCCATTCTCTCGGCAGCACTTGCACTGTTCTGATGTTTAAAAAGTTGTTGAAATACACTCTCTTTAATCTGCATCTCTCTGTCCAGATATTTTTTCAGGACAGGATGCTGTTCCAAAAGCAGACGTTTGCCATATGTATATTCACATATTGTATATTCTTCTTTTTTCCCGTGTATGACTTTCATCATTGGATAAAATTTTCCATCTTCCTCAACCATATTTTCCTCGGTAATCTGAAGATTATGTTCATTTAAAAATCTTCTCACCTTACCAATCTCAGATTGCGGCTGCAGGATCATTGTATCCAAACTTTCTACTACCGGATATCCTTCTGTCAGAATTTTAATCACCAGTCCTCCACCCATGCCTGCAGCGATCATTGTATCCACTTCTCCCGGAAGCACTTTTTCAAGTCCGTCCGAAAGTCTTGTCTCTATTTTCCCTTTCAGTCCATGTCCGACCACATGCATTCTGGCTCTCTCCAACGGGCCTCTGTTAATATCGAGTGCGATCACCTTTCCGGCTATATTGTGTTCTATAAGATAAATAGGAATATAACCATGATCTGTACCGACATCTGCAACAGAAGCGCCCTCTGTCACCAGATCTGCAACTGCCTGCAGTCTCTTTGATAGTTCCATAGGCGCCTCTTTTCTTAATCTAAATAATCTCTTAATTTTCTGCTGCGGCTCGGATGACGGAGCTTTCTGAGCGCTTTCGCCTCAATCTGACGGATACGTTCACGGGTAACGTCAAATTCTTTTCCAACTTCTTCCAATGTGCGTGCACGTCCATCGTTCATACCGAATCTTAATCGCAATACCTTCTGTTCTCTTTCTGTCAGAGTATCCAGAACCTCGTCAAGCTGTTCTTTCAGAAGTGTCTGGGCTGCCGCTTCTGCCGGTACCGGTACATTATCATCCTGAATAAAATCTCCAAGATGACTGTCCTCTTCTTCACCGATCGGTGTTTCCAGAGAAACAGGTTCCTGAGAAATCTTAAGGATTTCTCTTACTCTTTCTACCGGCATATCAAGTTCAGCTGCAATCTCTTCCGGCGCAGGTTCACGCCCAAGTTCCTGCAGTAACTGTCTGGATACGCGGATCAGTTTATTAATTGTCTCAACCATATGAACCGGAATACGGATTGTCCTTGCCTGATCTGCAATTGCTCTTGTAATAGCCTGTCTGATCCACCACGTAGCATAAGTACTGAATTTAAATCCTTTATGATAATCAAACTTTTCTACTGCCTTAATCAGTCCCAGATTTCCCTCCTGAATCAGGTCAAGGAACAGCATGCCACGACCAACATATCGTTTTGCAATACTTACTACCAGACGCAAGTTTGCTTCTGCCAGTCTCTTCTTTGCCTCCTCGTCCCCATCTGCCATTCTTTTGGCCAGTTCAACTTCTTCTTCTGCCGACAAAAGCGGCACCTTTCCAATTTCCTTCAGATACATACGTACCGGATCTTCAATACTGATTCCATCTGGTACCGAAAGATCAATCTTCTCTACATCAATATCATCTTCGTCTGACATTACGATATCATCCGGAATATCATCATCGTCATTACTGATTCTGAGCACATCAACGTTGTTTGCTTCCAGGTAATCAAATACCTTCTCCATCTGATCTGAATCCAGTTCCATATCAGAGAAGAAATCATTAATTTCCTGAATCTCCAGGATTCCCTTTTTCTTTTTTCCAAGTGATACAAGTTCTCTTAATTTTTCCTGGAATTTTACAATATTTTCGTCCATGTAATGTCCATCCTCTCATTGCTTGTTTATATTTTATCCTTAATTAATGGAAATATGCAGTGTCCGAAGATCCTGCATCTTTCTTTTTTCATTCATCAGGCGCTGCAATCCCTGAATATCTGTAGGATCCAGATTCTTTGTTGCTTCTTCAATGCTGTGTTCCTTGACCCTCAGAATTGTCTCCTGCAGTGCCTTTTCCTGCTCCTTCACCGTTGTCAGTTCTTTGATCTTCGTGTGGAACAGTCCTGCCACTTCCCGATGTTCCTCTTCATCTGTAAAATGATTCATAATCTGCGCCGGATTGGCTTCATGTTTTTCATACTGTTCATATAAAAGTTCTGCCACTTTTCTGAAAAGTCCTTCCGAAAAATCTTCCGGTGTAATATACTTTTCAATCTGGTGAAAAATCTCTTCACTTTCAATCAGCCATGTAAGTAGCACCTTCTGGGATACTAAAATTCCGTCTTCTTTTTTATTCTTCCTGTTATTTTGTATCTCCCTCGGTCTTTCTGCAGGCTTTGCAAGTCCTGTCTGTACCGCCATCTTACCGACCAGTTTTCGAAGCTCTTCAAATCCAACATGATAGGCCTTTGCCACTGCTTCTATGTAATTATTACGTTCAATTTCTTCTTCAAACTGTGTAAGTCTTCTTGCCGTCTCCTTCATGAACTCCGTCTTTCCTTCCGGTGAATTCATATCATAGTCTTTCTCCAGGACTTCCAGACTGTACATGAATACATTTCTCGCACTTGCGATTCGCTCTTCAAATGCTTCTGCGCCCAGATTCTTAATAAATTCATCCGGGTCCTTATACGGTTCCATTCTTATGATCTTTGCTGTGATTCCGGCATCTCTCAGGATTGGCATCGCTCTTAATGCCGCCCTTGTACCGGCCCCGTCACTGTCATAAGTCAGATACACTTCCTGTACATACCTGTGAATCAGTGCAGCATGTCCCGGTGTCAGTGCTGTACCCAGTGATGCAACCGCATTGGTAAATCCTGCCTGATGCAATGATATCACGTCCATATAGCCCTCACACAAAAGGAAATATGGCTTTTTGGTACGCCTTGCCCGGTTCAGGCCATACAGATTCCGGCTTTTATCAAAAATCATTGTCTCCGGGGAGTTCAGGTATTTTGGCTTTGCATCGCCCATAACACGGCCGCCAAATCCGATCACCCGGCTGTTGACATCCATGATCGGAAACATCACACGATTCCAGAACTTGTCATACACCCCGTTCTTTTCATCAATGCTGATCAATCCCGCCTTGGCAATCATATCATCTTTATACCCTTTGGACTTCAGATACCGATACAGGTCATCGCTGTACTTATTCGAATAACCCAGCCCGAACGCCTTAATGGTCTCATCACTAAGCTTACGCTTTTTAAAATATTCCAGTCCGACCGCACCCCGGCTGCTCTTAAGCTGTATATAATAATACTGTGCTGCAGCTTTGTTGATCTCCAGAAGTATCGCTCTGGTATCCGCACGTTCTTTTGCTTCTCTGGAATACTCTTCCTCCGGAAGTTCCACTCCTGCCCGGTCTGCCAGATATTTCAACGCTTCAACAAATGTATAATTCTCATACTCCATCAAAAATGTAAATACATTTCCTCCTGCCCCGCATCCAAAGCAATAATACATCTGCTTCTGTCTGCTGACAGAAAAAGAAGGAGACTTTTCATTATGAAACGGGCACAGGCCAAAATATGAGCTTCCTTTTTTCTGCAGTTTTACATAAGTAGATATCACATCTACGATATCATTTCTTGATCTTACTTCTTCAATAATCTCATCAGAATAATACATTTTGAATCTCCTCATTATTATTATTCGACAAAACTTTTTGCTTTCCTTTAATTTTTTGCTTTTTTTATTGACTTTTTCGTGTATAACGATATATTGGGGTATTATGGATATAGAAACAAAAAAGAACTTCCATATAAATGAAAGTTCTTTTCTAATGATGAATGCGGAAGATGGGACTTGAACCCACACAAGCGCAATGCTTACAAGATCCTTAGTCTTGCTCGTCTGCCAGTTCCGACACTTCCGCATTCATCTTTGCTCTCTCGCGAAGACAAGATATATAATACATGAGAATTGTTATTCTGTCAACAGTTTTTTTGAAATTTTTTAATTTTTTTGAACTATTGCATAAACTGTTAATATTTCTTCTGTTTCAGCAGTACATGCTTAATGTATGAAAAAGTTTTTTCTTCTCCTTCTTCGGCCAGCATCTCTAACAATTCATGCAAAAGTTTTGCCGTATCCGGATGAATCATTTTTCCAAGTCTTGCCGCACCCTTTTCGTAATATTCCAATGGATGCCAGTTTCTGTATGCTTCTCCCTGATAAGTCTTTGAAGCTGCAATACGATCCATGAACATCTCTACCACGTACCGAAGCGGCATTTTCAAACCAACCATGCCTTCTCCCGGTGTCACACTATAATCAATCCAGTATTCATAATGATGCTTATTCCGTCCTTTATGATGAAGCCATGCCCAGGAATATCCGGTTGCTTCTCTTTCCGCATTATTCGGACTTCGATTTCCCTGATAGTACTTACATCCCACAAGGAACTCCGTCGGAGAATATTTTGACATATCATGAAGAAGGCCCTGCTTATAAAGTCCTACTTCAAAACATTCTTTCATAACAAGATATTTATGATGATTGATCGTCTGTAAGTGTTGTAATGCTTTCATTTTTCTTCGTCTCAACCTCCACAATCCGGTCCGCCGTAAACACCACGATCGACCTCTCTTTTAACTCTGCTTTTCTCTGGTCTTTTAAAAGTTCCGGGTAATCCAGAATTCCACAATCTGTCGTTGCTCTTACATACCACCCATATCCCTTAGGCAACGCCGGCAGCGCAAATACGTGCTCCAGCCAGTGCATATTATATGCCACATAGCAATCCGCATTCTTCGTCCGGGCTCCACTGTAATATACTCCAAGCTGTCTGCTTGATACTTCTTTCGGCACCTGCCAAGCTTCCTCGCCATGATACGATACATCAGGAACGCCACAGCAACTCAGATCAATCCCCTGAAGTTCCCTCTCGGGTGTCAGAAGATCATGCTCTTTTCTAAATAAAATCAGTTTTTTAACAAAATCATGTAACGTCTTTTTCTTTTCCAGCCCCCGCCAGTCCGTCCATCCGACAGAATTGTCCTGGCAGTAAACATTATTATTGCCCTTTTGGGTGTTACCGAATTCATCTCCTGCCAGTATACATGGTGTTCCTTGTGAAAGAAGTAACAGGAAAAACGCATTATAAATCTGATGTTTTCGAAGTTCTGTAACAGCTTTTTTCCTGCTTGTCCCTTCCGCCCCGCAGTTCCAGCTGTAATTATAATCCGGTCCGTCCTGATTCTTTTCTCCATTTTCCTCATTGTGTTTTGAGTCATAGGATACAAGATCATTTAAAGTAAAACCGTTCTGATCTGTAATACAATTAAATATTCCCTGTTTCTCTGAATGATGCTTAAGCCAGTAAATCACATCCGGAATCATGCCTTCATCGCCTTTAAGGAAACGACGCATCACTGTCTGGAATCCCAGTTCGTGTTCCATTATCTTTGTTTTTTTCAAAACCGGATCTGCATGAACACTTTCTATCGGAATGACCAATGGGTTCAGTATAAAACCATCTATATGATATTCCATCACATAATACCGCAGGCATTCCAGCATCATCATCTTATCTGCACCTGTACAGAACGGCATTTCAAGCACAACCTCTATTCCGGCTTTATGGCATGCTTTGACCATATCCTTAAGTCCTCTGGCCCCATCACCATCCGAAGAATATGCACTCTTAGGAGCAAAATAGAACCCTTCTCCATATCCCCAGTAATTTCTATATGTCTGGCATTCCTCAAATTCATACACCGGCATACAATGGATCTGATTAATTCCAAGATCTGTAAGATAATCTATCTTTTCTATAATCCCCTGAAACGTTCCTTTCGACTTTACCTTCGACGAAGCATGTCTTGTAAATCCCCTTACATGCAGACTGTAGGCAATTACCTGATGATAAGGGATCTGTAAAGTGTGGTCTCCCTCCCAGTCATACTCCTGTGACAGAAAACGGCCTCTGATTTCATGTCTGGCGGTCTCTTTTTTTACACCCCAATGCTCTCTTCCGGCCAGCGCCTGCACATAAGGATCCACAACAACCTCACCATTAATCAAATAATTATACTCATACTCTTCCGGTTCGATATCCGTAAGTGCAATACAGCGTACTTCTCCCACTGCCGTCTCCATCTCAAATTGTCTGTACAGTCGTTTTCTTCCTGCACGATATATTAACAGCTGACATTTTTTCTCTGTCGGAACTGCAATCGAAAAATTTATTTTGTTCTCACTGATCTGAACCCCCAGCGGTAACGGATATCCCTGAACCTCTCTCATATTATTTCCTTCCCATTGTCTGCTGACGCCTATTGCCATCCATCTGCGCCATACATTTCAACATTCTCTTTATTGATCATAAATACATCTACGGATGTCTCTTTTTCAAAATCTTTCCCCTCCAGAATATCCAATGCAATATCAACCGCTTTCTTTCCGATGTTGACCGGCGACTGTGCAACGGTTCCTGCAATCTGACCATCTGCCTTTTTTAATTCTTTTTTTATATCCGGAGAGCCGTCTATACTGTATACAACCGTCTGATCATTTCCAGCAAGATTCAATGCAGTCTTAGCTGCCACGGCCATCTGATCATTTCCACACATAATCGCAGTAATATCCGGCTGTTCATTCAGGATCTTTTTTGCAGCTTCCAGTGCACTGTCGAACGTTCCGTTGGTATCTTCTCTTGCTACGACTTCAAATCCTTTTTCCGCTTTGGCAATTGTCTGCTCAAATCCCGTAATACGGTCATTGATCGAATTCTGCTTTGTTGCCTCCAGAATCGCCACTGTCCCGCCATCCGGATACTTTTCAATCAGGTCATTACCACAGAGCTTACCCGCTTCGCTGTTATTAGAACCGACATAGGCATCTATATAGTCTGTATCTTTCACCTGTGAATCTATATTGATGATCTTCACACCAGCCTCCTGCAAAGCCTGTAATGACGGAGTAATCTTTTCCCAGTCTACCGGGCAAAGAAAGATTGCATTAATCCCCTCATCGATCATCTCCTGTATCTGCTCCGCCTGCGTATCCGCATCCGACGACGGGTCTTTTACTACCATTGTGCACTCTTCTTTATCCACGACCTGCTGTACGGCCTCTTCAAGTGTTATAAAATACGGATTCTGCATATCAATTACAGAAAAGCCAAATTTGTACTTTCCTGCATCATCTGTCTGATCTGTATCCTCCGAATCATCTGTTGTATCCTCACTGACTGCATTATCCACTGGTTTTCCTGCTTCCTTTTTGCATGCGGATAATGCGAAAATGCATACGAGTAATACTGCGATCACTCCTAACATTCTCTTCTTCATCATGTTGTTATTCCTCCTTATTATTGCGTTACATACAGCTACATTTTACAACATTTTTGTCTGTTTGACTACTATCATCTTGCTTTTTATCGCTTTCTTTGTTAAAGTTAAGATAAGTTTTAAAATTAGTAAAGGAGACTATGATATGAGCGACACAAAGGAAACAGAAGGCTACACCACAGTAGAGCTTACACTTGACAATGACGAAGTCATCGAATGTGCAATCCTCACAGTATATGAAGCTGCAGGCAAGGAATACATTGCCCTGCTGCCTCTGGACGAAAATCTTGAGCCGAATGAAGCTGGTGATGTTTATCTTTATCAGTATAATGAAACCGAGGACGGCGAACCTGACCTCGGCAACATTGAAGACGATGAAGAATATGAAATTGCAGCGGATGCATTTGATGAATGGATGGATTCTCAGGAATTCGACGAATCAGACATTGAGGAGTAATTCGGATACAAAACGGGAAGGGAGAAGATCTTTCCCGTTTTTTTCTTTTACATAACTGATAACCAGCTTTCTCTTCGCTCTTGTCATCGCCACATAAAAAAGCCGGCGTTCTTCTTCTATTTCTTCGTCGGCAGTTGCTTTCTTGTATGGGCAGCTTCCCTCATTTGCTTCAATCACAAATACGGTATCAAACTCAAGTCCCTTTGCAGCATGCATTGTCATCAGGTTTACCCCTTCTTTTTCTCCGTTTTTCTTATTCTGTTCTTTCAGCATTTTTCCATAACTTTCAATATGTTCAAACCATTCTTTTATGGTGCCATACCCCTTGGAGTTCTGCCAGATTTCTTCGAGCACTGCAAAAAGATCTTCCGAAGAAATCTTTCTGTATGCTGCATATTCCTTCAGGAACTCATCATATCCCATGCGTTTCCGTATATATTGAATGGCTGCATACGGTGTCTTGTCACAGATCATCTTCATGTCCCATTCCAGCTGATCGATTCTGTCAACCATCCAGTCTTTATCCCGGTAATATCTCCGGAGTGATTCATAAGAAACATTTCCTGTCTTCATACTCTCTCTTGTAAGATAGCGGTTTGGCCGGTTCGCAATCTGGAGAAAATATTTTCTGTCATATTCTCCCTGTGACAAACGGAGATAACTGATCATATCAAGCGCTATAAAATGCTCATAAATGTTATTCAGATGTTCTTTCATCACAAACGGGATCTGATACTCCGTCATCAGTTCTGACATTGCCCTTGCATTCACATTTGTCCTGTACAATACAGCCATTTCCGTATACGATACACCTTTTTCCCGGTATTCGCGAATCCTTTCCAACACATATTCCGCTTCCTGCACCGGATCTTTTACTTCCTGAACATGAACTGTCTCATCTGGTTTCCTGAATGCCTCTATCTTTTTTTCAAACCGGATTTTATTATTTCCGATCACACGCAGAGCCCCTTTTACAATATATCCGCTGCTGCGATAATTGACATCCAGAAGGATCTGTCTGGCCTTTGGATAATCCTTCATAAATTCCATCATGATTCCCGGCTTTGCCCCTCTGAATCCATACACTGACTGATCATCATCCCCTACCACAAACAGATTGTCCTGAGGCGCCGCCAGCATCCGTACCACATCATATTGTGCCTGATTCACATCCTGAAATTCATCTACAAGAATATACTGAAATTTTTCCTGCCATTTTTTCAGGATATCCGGCCGTTTCATAAAAAGATCTCTGCACTGTATCAGCATATCCTCAAAATCAATTTTACGATATTTCTTTTTTGTCTCCTCATAGGTTCTGTACAGTTTGCGGAATTTCTCTGTCGTATATTTCACCGGCTCATATTCTTCAATATCCATACAGTTATTTTTTACATTTCCTATCTCGATCGCCAGTTCCTGCAGATAATCTTTTTCTTCATCTGCCTCCGGTTCCTGATCCCAGTCAATTCCGGGTAAAATTTCTCTTAATATCCTGTACTTTTCTTCATCCGATAAAAGATTCGACTGATTCAGGCGATACGCCCATTTCAAAATTCCATAATATATTCCATGAAATGTGCCGAATGTTACTGCATAAGAAGATGGACCACATATACTTCGGGTCCTGTTTTTCATCTCCCAAGCCGCATACTTAGTAAAGGTAATGACCAGAATTTCTTCTGGCCTTACCTTATGCTTCATGATCAGATATTCTATTCTCTTTGCAATAGTTAGAGTTTTCCCTGAACCGGGACCGGCAAGGACCATACATGGTCCTTTATTATGGGCGACTGCCTCTGTCTGAGCATGATTTAAACTCATAGAATCCCCTTACTTGCTTAATAATTCAATTCCGTCTTTAATACGTTTTACAGATTCTTCTTTTCCAAGAATTTCCATAATCTCTGTTGCACCACCCGGCGTGCTCTGTTTTCCGGAAACTGCAGTACGGATTGGCCACATTACATATCCTACTTTCACGCCCTTCTCATCAACATACTTTTTAAGAAGTGCAAATAATGCATTATTGCTGTAATCTTCCTGAGCTTCCAGCAGCGGCAGAACTTCTTTTAATACTTCCAGTGAATTTTCTTCATTCGTTTTCATCTTTTTATGGCAGTACATAGCTGTATCATATTCCGGTACTGCTTCAAAGAAATCAATCTGTTCCTCGATATCCGGGAAAATCTCAATTCTTGATTTTACCAGTGCTGCAATCTTCTTCAGATCATAATCTTTTGTAATAACATCGCGGACATACTTCTCGGCTCTTTCATAAAACTTATCGAAGTCCATAGCCTTGATATATTCCCCATTCATCCACTTCAGTTTTCCAAGATCGAATACAGCCGGTGACTTGTTCATTCGATGGAAATCAAATGCTTTTACCAGTTCTTCCAGTGAGAAGATCTCCTGATTTCCTTCCGGTGACCATCCAAGAAGTGCTACGTAGTTTACAACTGCCTCTGTCACAAATCCCTGCTCGATCAGATCTTCGTAAGAAGAGTGTCCGCAACGTTTACTCAGTTTCTTATGGTTCTCATCTGTAATAAGCGGACAATGAACATATACCGGTACATCCCATCCAAAAGCTTCATAGATCTTATTATACTTCGGTGCAGATGACAGATATTCATTACCGCGCACTACATGTGTAATTCCCATCAGGTGATCATCGACAACATTGGCAAAATTATATGTCGGATATCCGTCTGACTTGATCAGGATCAGATCGTCCAGTTCCTCATTAGGCACTGTAATATCTCCGTAAATCTCATCATGGAATGTTGTTGTGCCTTCTGTAGGCATGTTAAAACGGATAACATGTGGTTTTCCCGCTGCGAGATTCGCCTCAACCTCTTCTTTACTTAAATGCAGGCAGTGCTTGTCATATACAACAATCTCTGTTCCGCCATCTTCATCTGAAACTTTACTCTTCAGCGATTCCAGACGCTCTTTATCGCAGAAACAATAATAAGCATCCCCCTGTTCAATCAGCTGTTTTGCATATTTCAGATAAATTCCCTGTGCATTACGTTCACTCTGTACATATGGACCTACTCCTCCATCTTTATCCGGACCTTCGTCGTGAACCAGTCCTGTTTCTTTCAGAGTATGATAAATAATATCCAGTGCTCCTTCCACAAAACGTTCCTGATCTGTATCCTCAATTCGGAGAATAAAATCTCCGCCTTCATGCTTTGCGATCAAATAAGTATACAACGCTGTTCTTAAGTTTCCTACATGCATTCTTCCTGTAGGACTTGGTGCAAATCTTGTTCTTACCTTACTCATAACTATCATTATCTCCTGTTTCTTATTGTTTTTAAATGTATGAAATCTATGTATTACTACATACATTAGAACACTATTCGTCCTTTTATTGTAGCACAAGTCTGTAACTGACAGCAACCTTTTCTATCATATCTTTCCTTTTTGCTGTTTTTTGAGTTTTCTCTCGATCCAGTATTCTTTCTGGAAAACTTCTCTCGGAATAGATACGATACACACAATTCCAAGCACGATTGCAAAAGCCACTTTTACCGCTCCCAATCCTTTTACTGCTGCCATAGCAAGCTGATTGGTCACCAGATAATATGCCGTAAAATATATTCCGGCACCCGGTACTAACGTGATAATTCCCGAAATCAGGAAAATTGTAATAGGACACTTAAGCCGTACCGTCAACATTCTTGCCACCAGCACAGTACACACTGTTCCAATAAATGATGCTACCGCAACAGAACAATATACAGAAGCGAGCTTATATATCATCCAGCCCACCGATCCCGTAATTCCACATCCTATATAAAATCTTCTGGGCACCTGGAACATGACCGCATATGCTATCGTCCCGATAAACGAACACGCCAGATTTGCTACAATTTTTATGACCATCACAAAACGCCTCCCAACACATGATGATAAACCGCCAGAGCTGCCCCGACTCCGATTGCAATATATACAAATACCATGACCGCATCAATCATCTTCACTGTACCCGCCAGATAATCACTGTCCGCCAGATCACGGATTGCATTTACAAAAGCAAGTCCCGGTACCAATGGCATGATTCCGCCTGTTACAATTCCTTCCATCCGCAGATTTCCAAATGCCGGTATCTGCATTGCTGCCAACGCCATCGAAGCAATAATAATTCCTCCTACAATGTGAACCAGGATTTTGGAAATTCCGTGTTTTCCTGCAAACAATGACCACGCAAACACGACACAGCCGACAAAAATCGCCACAAACGCCTCCATCGGTGTTCCTCCCAACAGATATCCCAGTCCCCCAGCACTCAAACCTGCGGCTGCAATCTGATAGGATATCCTTTTTGTCGGCATTTTATTTATCTGTTTTAATTTTTTCCAGGCCTCTTCTATCCCTACATGCCCTGCTGCAATTTCTCTGGAAAGATCGTTTACTTCCGCTACGATCCCCAGATGTGTAGAAGAAAGCGGTACTTGTTTAACTTTTGTATATAATTTTTCTTTATCAGTTCCTGCACAAATAAAGAGTCCGTGACTCAATGTGAATAAATCTACATATTTCACTCCAAATCTATGACAGATCCGCATCATCGTCTCTTCCACACGAAAAATTTCTCCTCCGTTTTTCAGAAGCATCCGTCCTGCTTCCATCGCGAGATTGATCACACGTTTTGTATCAATCTCAGACATCAGTTCTTTTTTCAGATATTTCTCATCTTCATCGGAAAATCCGCATTTTTCGCAAAATTCCATGATGTCCAGGCAACGTTCCTTCTTCATATATACCCAGTCATACTGCGCACAGTAATGTTCACATATATAATGTATCATATATCTGCCGTAACCTTTTCCCTGATCCTTTTTTATGGTTACGATATTCTTAATCTCACATTTCTTTTCTTCTGAAAATATCACTATACAAAGTGTGCGGAGCTTTCCGTGTTCTTCCAGTAAGAACAGTTCTCCTTTTTCCAGCAATTTTCGAATTCTGGATTCATCCGGGTCACCAGCTCGAAGTAATTCTATATAATCTTCTTTCCCGTCTGTCACCTGTCGAATATTCATTTTTCGTTCTGCTCCTTTTTTGATTCTTGACCCTGCCTATTATAACACCTGTCATTCTAAAATCCTAGAGCATTTTTTCGCAAAAAAGATGTGCTTTTCGCACACCCTTTTTACCCCAATTATATCATCTTCCATTCGGCCGGCTTATAAGTTCTCCTCCCTTGTTGTAAAGCATCCCATCCCGGCTTTCATACACCGGATTATCCGGTGCAACTTCAATATACATAAGTCCGCCTATCTTCTCCAATACTCCTGGTGCAACAAAAGTAATATTCGCCGGAATATAGACTTCTACCGCATCCGGAATTCCATCCAGTGCATGTTCTCCTATTCCGCTGCATCTTTCATCTGCCGGAAAGATGATCATCCCATCACACAGAATCAGATCCAGATTCTCATATCCTTCTATCACGCCTTCTGAATTCACCTTAAAGCCTTCCAGGTTCAACAAGTCTTCTGTCATTGGTTCTCCTGCAGGTTCTTCTGTTATTTTTCCTGTTATAGATTCCGGGACACTCTTATCCGTAACTGTTTCCTGCGTTATGGTCTCTGTTTTCGCGGAGTCCATATTTGCCCATGCAGCTTTCCCGTCTTTTGCTTCCGGAACACCTTTTACTTCCGGAATTATTTCTTCTGTTTCCGTCGGTCTTATTACATCCTGCATCGTTTTCTTTATCGTCACAGACTTACATACACTTTTCGCAGTTTTCTTTACATCCAAAACCTTCTGAGTTCCTAATTCAAAACAATCTTTTACCATATCCACGCCATGACTTTCCGATACTGCTTTGCAGAATCCTTCACCGGATCCTGTATAAGCATCCATCTTCTCCACATTCATTATTCCTGCGACAAGACGGGTACAAATTGCCAATATAATCAACATAGCCACATCCATTCGGATCCATCTGTCCATGTTATTACGTTTTAATATAAATGTATCTGCTTTTACACCGGCACTCTTTTGTATATTCATTCCCATCTATCCACCTTCTTCCCTGACATTTCACTTATAGTTTATATATATGATTATAAAGCACGTACTTAAGGAAAGAAAGTGGCATCTCGCCACACTCGAGATACCACTTTCTTTTTAGCAGTTTCTTTATATCCTTTTATACGTTGATTTCCGCTGTTACGCCAAGGATTTCCTTATTTGCTTCCAGCATCGGATTTACCACATTATTCAGATATGCCTCCACCTGTACCGGTGCACGTCCTACATATTTGGCAGGATCCATTGTCTTCTGCAATTCTTCCAGTGAAAGGTTGAATGCCGGATCTGCTGCGATCAGTTCAAGCAGGTTATTATCCAGTCCTTTTTCTTTTACATTACGTCCTGCTTCCATAGATAATTCACGGATTCTCTCATGAAGTTCCTGTCTGTCTCCACCGGCTTTTACAGCGTCCATCATGATGTTCTCTGTAGCCATGAACGGAAGTTCTGACATAAGTCTCTTTTCAATAACTTTCGGATATACAACCAGTCCGTCTACTACATTCAGACACAAGTCCAAAATACCGTCAATTGCAAGGAATCCTTCTGGTACGCTGAGACGTTTGTTTGCTGAATCATCCAGTGTTCTTTCAAACCACTGTGTCGCAGAAGTGATTGCCGGGTTCATGGCATCCACCATTACATATCTGGAAAGTGAAGCAATTCTTTCACTTCTCATCGGGTTTCTCTTATATGCCATTGCAGAAGATCCAATCTGTGTCTTCTCAAACGGTTCTTCAATCTCTTTCAGATGCTGAAGGAGACGGATATCATTGGACATCTTATGGGCACTTGCTGCGATACCTGCAAGTACATTCACAACCCTGGTATCCACCTTACGTGAATAAGTCTGTCCTGATACCGGATAGCAGGTCTCAAATCCCATCTTCTTGGCGATCATCGGATCAATCTTATCGATCGTCTCCTGATCTCCGTCAAAGAGTTCCAGGAAACTTGCCTGTGTTCCTGTCGTTCCCTTAGATCCAAGAAGTTTTAAGCTTCCCTTCACATATTCCAGATCTTCAAGATCCATCATAAATTCCTGCATCCAAAGCGTTGCTCTCTTACCTACTGTAGTAGGCTGTGCAGGCTGGAAATGTGTGAATGCCAGTGTCGGAAGATTCTTGTGTTCATCTGCGAACTTTGCAAGTTCGGCGATCACATTGATCAGTTTCTTTCTGACGATTTCCAGTGCTTCTGACATCAGGATGATATCTGTATTATCACCTACATAGCAGGAAGTTGCTCCAAGATGGATGATTCCTTTTGCCTTCGGACACTGTTTTCCATATGCGTATACATGAGACATTACATCATGGCGGACTACTTTTTCTCTTTCTTTTGCCACATCATAATTGATGTCATCTGCATGTGCTTTTAATTCCTCAATCTGTTCATCTGTAATATCAAGTCCCAGTTCTTTTTCCGTCTCCGCAAGAGCGATCCAGAGTTTTCTCCATGTGCGGAACTTCTTATCCGGCGAAAAAATGTACTGCATCTCTTTACTTGCATATCTTTCTGAAAGTGGACTTGTATATCTGTCGTTACTCATACTCATAATCTCCTTCATCAATTCTTCTACCTGACTATTTTAACCTGTTTTTTATTCAAACGCCAGTGAAATATCTCTTCCCGGTACTTCCATCGGGTAATTTCCCGTGAAGCATGCATCACAGAATGCCAGATCTCCAACCATATCTTTCAGCTTTTCAACTTCCATATATCCAAGCGAATCTGCCCCGATCATCTCACGGATCTGTTCCGTTGTATGAGAATGTGCGATCAACTGTTCATTTGAAGGCACATCTGTTCCGAAATAACATGGATGTAAGAACGGTGGGGAACTGATTCTTACATGCACTTCCTTTGCTCCGGCCTTCTTGAGCATCTTAATGATATTCGCACAGGTTGTTCCACGTACAATAGAATCATCCACCATAACAATACGTTTTCCTTTTACAACCTCTTCAATTACATTCAGCTTAATCTTTACACTGCTTTCTCTCTGGCTTTGTTTTGGCTTAATAAATGTTCTTCCGACGTAACTGTTCTTATGGAATGCCATTCCATACGGGATACCAGACTGTTCCGAATATCCTTTTGCCGCAACCAGTCCGGAATCCGGCACGCCAACAACCAGATCAGCATCTACCGGATACGACTCTGCCAGTGCCTTTCCCGCAACAATTCTTGCATGATAGACATTAACATTATCAATCACACTGTCCATTCTTGCGAAATATATATATTCAAAAATACATCTTGCCTGCTTCTTCGGATCGATCGCCATGGATTTATCCGATTTCATTCCATGTTTTGTGAAGCTTACAATTTCTCCAGGCTCTACATCTCTTACGAATTCTCCGCCAACGGCAGCAATCGCACAGCTTTCGGAAGCAAGGAAATATGTATTATCTCTCTTTCCGATACAGAGCGGTTTCAGTCCGAACGGATCTCTTGCTCCGATCAATTTTCTCGGCGAGGTAACAACCAGCGCATATGCACCTTTGATCTTCTTCATCGCATTTTTCACCGCGTCTTCTGCCTTCTTTACATTCAGACGTTCTCTGGCAATATGATATGCAATCACTTCAGAATCAATCGTTGTCTGGAAAATTGCGCCTGTGTACTCCAGTTCATGGCGAAGCTCGATTGCATTGGTCAGGTTACCATTATGTGCGATCGCAAGAATTCCTTTCACATAATTAATAACCAGTGGCATCGCATTTTCTGCTCTGGAACCACCCGCCGTCGAATATCTGACATGTCCGACACCAAGATTTCCCTTCAGTTTCTGAAGCGACTCTTCATCGAATACTTCATTTACCAGTCCAAGGCCTTTCTTGGAATGTACTTTTCTCTCTCCATATGTATCCGTCACCGCAATACCACAGCTTTCCTGTCCTCTGTGCTGCAATGCAAAAAGTCCATAATAAACGGATGGTGCAACATCTCCGCCATCCATATCATAGGCTCCAAACACACCGCATTCTTCACCCAGTCCTGTTGTTACTTTTTCAAATTCACTCATAAATGCAGACTCCATTCTTCTCAAATTTTTCATTTGTCAAAACTGTCTTTAAAAAGCATTTTGCTATATTAGTATAATACAAGGCAGAAGGAAAAGCAATATTTCCACCTGCCTTGTATTCGTACCGATACATTATTTATAGCGCACCTTTTAATAAGTTTTACTTATAATTGTGTTTTATTCATTAGAATTTTAACATACAATCTCTTTTGAACGCATGACGATTAATCATTGAATTTCCCCAGAAATTCTTTCATTCTTTCATTCGATGAATCAAATACTTCCTCCGGAGTTCCTTCCACTGCGATCACTCCCCCGTCCATAAAAATCACATGATCAGATACATTTCTCGCAAAATTCATCTCATGGGTGACAATTACCATCGTCATATGTTCCATTGCAAGTTCACGAATGACCTTCAGAATCTCTGCAGTAAGTTCCGGATCTAATGCCGACGTCGGCTCATCAAAGAACAGAATGTCCGGATTCAGCGCAAGTGCTCTCGCAATCGATACACGCTGCTGTTGTCCGCCCGATAACTGACATGGATATGCATTTTCCTTATCGGAAAGTCCCATCTTCTTTAAAAGCTCTCTTGCTTCTTTATAAACCTCTTCTTTCTTACGCTTCTGCACTTTGATCGGCGCATCTGTAATATTCTTCATCACCGAATAATGTGGGAACAGATTAAAGTTCTGAAATACGAGTCCGAATGTTCCTTCGTAATGAATCTCTCCCGCATCCGCAGTCTCAAGTCCTGTCGCACACCGAAGAAGTGTCGATTTACCGGAACCCGACGGGCCGATAATACCCAGAACTTCTCCCTTTTCTACCTTTAGAGAAATGTCTTTCAGAACTTCTACTCCATTAAAGCTTTTTTTAATATTTTTCATTTCAAGCAGACTCATGGTCTATTCCTCCTAATGGTAATAATTCAATTTTTCTTCAATCTTCTCCATGATCATCGCAACCAGCAGGTTGAACACATAATAGAAGATACCGGCCGCGATATATGGAACCATAGAGGTCTGTGCCGCTGCGATTTGCTTTGCCATAGTAAACATCTCAGTTACCGCCAATACAAATGCAAGTGAAGTATCTTTTACCAATGTAATGATCTCATTCGTCACGGCAGGCAGAATATGTTTACACACCTGTGGAAATACAATACGGAAAAATGTCTGACCTTTCGAATACCCAAGCACCTTTGCCGCTTCATACTGTCCCACCGGAATTGCTTCAATTCCGCCTCTGTAAATTTCTGCAAAATATGCCGCATAATTAATTGCAAAACCAATCAGTACTGCTGTCATACGATATCCTGTGGAAATTCGCATTCCAAACAGATAATAAGGTCCGAAATACACCACCATAAGCTGCAACATCAGCGGTGTTCCTCTCATAATTGATATGTATAATTTTGAAATCCATCTGACCGGTGCGATCTTCGACATTCTGCCAAATGCAACTACTAGTCCAAGAGGCAGCGAAAAGAGTAATGTCAGGATAAATATCTCTGCCGAAATCCACATTCCCCCACCAAGCTCTCTTATCAGTGTTCCTATCTCCATCTGTTACATCCTCCAGTTCTTTCAAGCGAGTAAAAAAGAGCCAATCCCCTCCGGGGTTGGCCCCTTCATTTTACTTACCGTTCTTTCCTATACAAAGAGCTCCCGGAACTCCGTAATCTGCATATTTTTCTGCAATCTTATCCACTGTTCCGTCTTCTGCCATTTCATCCAGTGTCTTCTGGACTTTATCTTTCAGCTCTGTATTTCCTTTTTTGAATCCAACCGCATACTGTTCAGATGAAATTTCTTTATCCAGGATCTTATAATCATCCGGATTTTTTCTTGAATTCACCTGATAGTTCGCAACTCCGATATCCATTGCAATTGCATCGCATGCACCAGATTCCAGATCCATGAATGCTGTATTATATTCAGCAACCTGATTCAGATCTGCAAATGTTGCCGCCAGATCTTTCTGATCCCCTTCCAGTGCCGCAAGTGCGGAAGAATCCGTCTGTACTTCCACATGCTTTCCCTTCAGCCCGGCAAAATCATCAATACCGGAATCACTTCTGACTACTACAACCTGCTTGTTATCAATATATGGATCTGACCACGTGTAATCATCTTCACGACCGTTCATAGTAAATCCATTCCAGATACAGTCTATCGTCCCGGAATTCAGTTCCGCGTCCTTGGAATCCCAGTCAATTGGCTGTTTTACCAGTTTCCAGTTGTTTCTGTCACATACCTCCTGTGCAAGATCGAGGTCGAATCCAACATATTCTCCACTGTCGTCTTTATATCCATATGGCGGGAAAGAAGCATCAAATCCAACGATCAATGTATCATCATCATTCTCTACCTTTGCTTCTTTTGACGATTTCTTCCCATTATCAGATGAACCGGAATCTTTACTTCCACATCCTGCCAATACCGTTGTAGCTGCCATTGCCGTAACAAGGAGCAGTACTAATCTCTTTTTCATTACATATATCCTCCTGTATTCCTTTTACGTGTGCCAAACAGCCACTACACTCTTTTATCAGTTTAGCAGTTGATTACTTTATCACACTAAAATCTTTGGATATATTATCATATTCTGCGGTGTTTGTCAATCCTGCGGTATTCCTTTTTCCATTCTTCCAGCTTTTCTTCCGGAATATCCAGACCAATTTCTTTTTTAGTCTGGTCTATTTCATTCTGTATCACAGTATCAAGACTTAGAAGCACCGGATTCCCCGACAACAACTTAATATATTCTTCATGAGGAAGCGCTCTGTAGCAGCTATAGAGATATGCTTTTAACATATCCGGCTGTTCACATATCTTATACGCTTCCTGATAAGCTTTTGCAGCCTCTTTATACAAAAACTGATGCCCGTATGCTGCCCCCATACTCGCATATACACGCCCATAAAACTTCTTATCTACCGATTCATCCCAATCTCTGTTAATAATAGACTGATATACAAGAATCGCCGATTCATATTCTTTACTGTTCTGTAAGCTGTCCGCCTTATATTTTTCTTTTTCTACATCTCTCTGTGACTGCAGCTGCTCCAGAACACTTTGCATTTTGTGGATCTCAGCTGCCGCATATATATTAGATTCTTTCAGAATCGTAAGTACAAATTCTTCCATGGAACCATTTTCCCGGAGAAGTCTTCGAAGTTCGGATGACAATTCCGGAAGTTCCAGTTCATCACCAATCCATCTGCATAATCGTTCGTTCACAATTGTATAATCAATCAGATACAAATTATTGCAGATGTAATAGCACAATTCTTCGATTGTATAAATCCGCATGTGCACCCTGGATATTTCGAAAGGTCTTTTGGCCCGTTTTTTATGACAAAGAATTAAACTGCCCATTGATACCTCCTAAATGTAATTCCTTTTCTACAAAGAAGTCTGATGCCGGATAGAACTCGCCAAATCCCACATCTTTGAAACGAAGTCTGCACGTACGCTCATCCAGAAACATCACTTCTATCTGAAGCCTCAACGAATAATCCGTACGTTCCGGAAGTCCTTCCAAAGAAACAGTTTCCACTTTAAGATCTTCTCCATCCAGTGACTCTATATGAATCTCAATATCAGATGTATCTTCCAGTATTACTTCCCACTGTCCATCAGCTTCATACCAATGTGTTCCCCATGCAACGATCGGATACCAGCCTTCCTGCCCCGCAATACGCATGCGCAGACAAATCTGTTCTGTCATCTTCGTCCCATCAAGATAAATCGGTCCATCGTCATAAGGGTCTGCATAACGCATGGACGAATAGCAGGCACCTTTACTGTAAAGATTATTTCCGAGAAAGGCCCTTCTTCCGTTACATAACACCTTCAGAGAATTCGGATACCAGTTATTTTCAAACCCCTCCCCTGTCAGATAAACCGACGATACTACTTTTTTATCAAACACATTCTGAATAAATGATTTAAAGCTTTCATCGGCATCCTTCGCCTTGTCCACATTCAGCACAGGATAAATAGCCTCAAGTTCCCTCATATGTGCATTGGCAACTTCTTCTACTGTTACGAACATGTCTCTGCTTTTTGTGCTCACTGTATTCAGACGTCTGAGCATATATGCACGTATCTCCTGTGCATCGCAGTAGAATAACGCCGATTCATACTGCCACAGTTCTTTTGGCTGATAGAACATATACTGGCAAAAGCTTTCCTTATAATCCTGTACGAACACACACTCTCCGGGCACACCTATATGTTTACCGATCCCCTTTAACATCTTTGACATATCCACATTCGTATATGGAACAGAAAATGTAATATAATCAATCTTTTCAAACTTTTTCAGCATCAGACTGACAAATTTGGCAAGGAGCCATACTCCGTCATGTATCTTTTCTCCTACACGTACTTTTTTTCTTTTCACGGCCTTCCGGAACAGATGTGTGACAATGTCTCCTTCTCCTGCTTCTTTTAACCGTTTTGCTTCCTGTCCGTAAACCCATCGGTCTTTATAATATCCCAGTATCAGAGGAATCTGATAATTGTCTACTGCTGCCTCCATCGTTTCCGGCTCTTCTTTATTTTCATCATAATAGCTGATCTGACAGCTTTTTTCATTCAGATCAACTCCCAGAATACTTCCTTTTTTCATTATCATCTCCTCCTTTCTTCATTAATATATCTTAAATATCTGATTCGCCATCTGTTCTTCTTCCTCGAATTCCAGCATAGCTTTTTTGCGTTCTGCCTCAGAGTCCATACCTGTCATTTCATTCAACTGCTGATATTTTCCCGCGTAAATGCGTTCTTTATCAGTTTCCAGTGTCTTCTTATCTGTAGTGATCATTTCTCCATTTCCGGACTCCTGGAAATAATAGCTTACAGACTCATCATCATAAAGTACAAACTGCTTTACATAAAGATTCTCATATACAGGCATCATGGCTTCTGCTCTGTATCCAAGTTCTTCTCTTTCTTTTTGCTTCATCTTATAGTACAGCCTTACCTTTCCTCCCGGCTTACAACGATATGCTGCCATAACCTTATTATAAAGCTGTACTTCTCTTAACCATTCTTCCGGATATTTCAGGTAATATGGGAATACCATCTGTTTTTCACACATTTCTCTTATTACCTGATGAAGGACCGCCGCCATTTCCTCAGAATATTCTTTATCTGAATAATACTTCAAGAGTGCAATCTTACATACATCCGGCAGATCTTCTTTCTCTTCACATTCGTTTGCAATTATTTCAAATACACATTTTTCCAGATTACGTCCGTATACGATATATTCTCTGGATACATATGCAAGATATGCCTGCTTCAGACGGAAATATACATTATCCGACAGATAATAATCTTCAAATATATGCTCTTCTTTATATAACGTCTCTGCAAATACCATCTGAGTGATAATTCTTTCGCTGACCTTATATGATGGCACACCATACTGCTTCAGCACTTTCCACAGCCGTTTCATATCACCGATTGCGCCGCAATAATACTCCGCCAGATATGTCAGTGTCACTTTATCATACTGGCCGCGTCTGAACATCTCAAACGCAAGATAACTTAGAAAATCATCTTCTGTATAATTTTCTTCTCTGATCCTCCGGCTGCATACCAGAAATACATCTTTATCATCAAATGCATCGATTCCTTTTGCCAGAATCTTATCATAATCTGGTTTTTCTTTTTCCGGCTCCTGATTCCAGAATCCCGTAGATGCCGCATACTTTCGGCACATATCTACAAAACGTGGTTCATAGAACAGACGCTTGGTCTCATACGGAATCGAATCCGTATAGTGTCTTCCCTCCACAGACTCCCAGACAATTCTTGATTCCTTGTCATACAGATATATAATTGCCCCATTCTTCTCGTCATAAGGAATACGCTGACGGACAGAGCCGTCCTTTTCAATAACCAGAACGCACTTCATACCACGTACTTTTGTTCTTACTTCATAGGAATAACAAATGTCACGCATCGCCTCCATACGCTCCGCAGACATCTCATCTTCTTTGCAGAAGCGTTTATATAAAGTGCGCAGTGATTCTGTAATATGGCGCTTCATCAATTGTTCCCATGTAAATGCTACCATCTGTTCCCGGTAATTCAGATACAGATCTCCGGCCTGTTCCTCATGAATCACAAGACTTGCATAGAGATATGCCGCTTTTTTATAATCCAGTGCATTTCCATGCATAAAATACAATACCAGTGATTTTGGAAGCGGTCCGTGTGCACTGTCCTCATCAATTGTCATCATATAGTATTCATAAAGCTGTGCGATCTTAAGATCCGAATCTACTGCCTTCTGATACCAGAAGAAATACTTTTTCTCTGTTTTATTTCCTTTGATCAGAAGTGTACAGATTGTATTAAGGATCATCGGTTCATCGTACATCTTATAGATTCTTTCCAGAATTCTGAAAAGATTATCACTGTATTTCTTCTGCTGGCTGGCAAAATTTGAAATATAAAGGGCCAGTTCTTTTGTCATCATCCGGTATTTTGTAGCAAAATTCAACACCTGTATCTCGAATGTTCCGAGCTTTTTAAGAAGCGTTGGCTTTTCCTGATAACACAGATATGCTTCCAGATAGAACATAACCGAATGAATTCCATATTCAAACTGTTGTTCCAGAACTTCCAGACGTTTGTACGGATTTTTATAGCGTGTATCCAGATTCAGGATCATATAAAGCAGCCACCAGGAATCCTGATGACGCATATATGTCTTTCCAACCTCATCCAGTACCCGTTCTTCATAATTCACGTCTCCACGGATTTTTGCAGTCAGGTAAAGATAATAACAGTTTGTCAGTGGATCTTTCCCGATCGCAAACCGGTTATAATTATAATTCTCCAGAATCCATTTGGCTTCTTCTATCTTCTCTCCAAGCAGATAAATATTAGCCAGCATGAGCTGGTATACCTCATTGAGTGGTTCTAATTTGCGAAGTGTAACCATCTTCTCGATCGCACTGTCCACCCAATGATCTCTGCTTACTCTTCCTGCCATATAGCCTACATATTCTTTTACGATCTGTGCCATCAGAAGTTCCGGCATCCTGTGATCTTCGTCATATTCCTGATTCTGCAGTACTTCCACTTCATATGTCAGTGTCTCATACGGTGTCACAAATTTCAGTGCTCCGTAATTACGTCCTCCATGAAGCTTCTCTGCTCTTACCACATATTCTATCTCATGTGCATTTCCCACAAAATCTTCTGTACTGATTTCCGGTCTTGATACCCGGATAAAATCTCCTACTGTCTCAATCTTGATCGGCATATATCCCCAGGTATTCTTCATCAGAGTCAAAGTTCCTTTCGTTGACTCAGTCAGATCTTCAAACAGCATTCCTTCTCCCTGCAATGTCAGGAAAATGCATTCTTTCTGCTTGATTCCCACCATGAATTCTTCCATCGCCTGCTCACCGAGAGACCATTTACGCATATTGTCATAAAGATAGAAAGTACGTTCATTTTCATATTTTAAAATCTCATAGAATTCTTTAGACCGGAATAATCTTCCTGCTTCCGAAAAATCTTTGATCGCAAGTTTTCGGAAATCATCTGTGCTTTGTACTTTTCCATACGTTGTCATCACATATGGTTTTTCTATAATAGCTGTAAACGACAGTTCATATTCACCACCGCTGCATACGATCGTAAATTTACCTTCTTCTACATGTCCCGGACGAAGCCCACGTCCGTCATATGTAAACTCAACCCTCGACGGATTTCCCTCGAATCCCTGGTCCTTAAAATGAACACGAAAAGAAGACGAGTAAACGAGTCCTCGTATTCTGCCTTCATTATTCGCCCTCATTGTAAAACTTCCCCTGTATACTTCCCCTTCACCTATAATGAGCACCAGATTCGTCTCATCGAATATAACATCAGGTCGTATCAACTGAAAGTCGCCTTTTGAAAATTTTTGGATTTTATTTTTCAAGTCCTACACCTGCTTCTTTCGTTGCTTTTTTCTTAAAACATACTATAATAAATTATAGCATTGTTTGTCAACGAATGGCAATGCCGGAAAGAGAAAATATCAAAATTGTGTCGATAGGATGGAAAATTATGAAAAAAAAACCAGAATTTCACGGAAGCGATCTGGAAAAGATCGCAGATTATTATCACCTTGATAAGGAAAAGATTGTTTTGTTCGGCGCCAATGTAAACCCGCTCGGATTATCCGGACAGGTAAAAAAAGATCTCGCAGAACATCTGGATATCATCAGCAGTTATCCAGACAGAGATTATACAGATCTGAAAAAAGCAATTGCTGCATATACCAATACCTCGCCGGAACATATTGTTGTCGGAAATGGTTCTACGGAGCTTATCTCACTTCTGATCAGCCAGCGCGCACCAAAAAGAGCGCTGCTTCTGGGACCGACCTATTCCGAATATGCAAGAGAGCTGAATCTGGTCGGCGGCACACTGGAATATTATAATCTGAAAGAAGAACAGGATTTCAGACTGGATATTTCCGATCTGACCGATACACTGAAAAGTGATATTAATCTTCTGATCATCTGTAATCCGAACAACCCGACCTCTTCAGCCATCAGTACCGCTGATATGAAAAAGCTGTTAACCGTATGCCGGTCACTTGGTATCTTCGTTATGATCGATGAGACTTATATCGAATTCGCACCGGAAGGCACTTCCCTCTCTGCAGTTTCTCTTGTACCGGAATTCGACAACTTCATGGTCATCCGCGGTGTATCCAAGTTCTTCGCCGCACCTGGACTTCGCTTTGGTTATGGTCTCACCAGTAATCAGGCATTTCTTCAGACGCTTCTTACCCACCAGAATCCGTGGAGCCTGAACAGTGTCGGAGCTTATGCCGGAGAACGGATGTTGAAAGATACCGATTATATTAAGAAGACCTGGACTCTCATTGATTCCGAGCGCACCCGAATGTGCACAGAGCTTTCCGGACTGGATACCGTAAAGATTTATCCTGCTTATGCCAACTTTGTCCTTGTAAGGATTTTAAAAGAAGGACTCACTTCTTTCGATGTCTTTGAAAAGGCGATTCACCAGAATCTCATGATCCGGGACTGTTCTTCTTTCGAAAGCCTGAACGGAGAATATGTACGGTTCTGCATTATGAATCCAGAGGATAATGACCGGCTGCTGGATGTATTCCGTTCATTATAATCAATGCAGAGAACCTGCCACCGGCAGCTTCTTCCGAATGCATGGCAATACAAACACCTGTCTGCGGCCCGGTATCATTCCTGAAATGATCCAAGTTACAGACAGGTGTTTTTCATATTTTCCTATATTATTTTTTTAAGATCAATGCCATAAAGGTAAGTTCTTCATCACCGGTGTTCTTAATTCCATGTGCATCTCCGTCTTTACACAGGAACAGATCGCCAGGATTTGCCGGCTGTTTTTCGCCGTTATCGTCATAAGTTCCGTGTCCGGTCAGAATGAAGTAAGACTCCGTCTCACCATGATGATAATGGTATCCTACTTCACATCCCGGATCCAGATGAATCTTGGCATACATCTTACATGCTTCTCCAACTTCTTCCGAAGTAACCATTGCTTCTCTTACAATATAACCGTCTCCGCCATTTACATGTTCCACTTTTACCAGTTCTCTTTCGCCTTCTCTTGTCATTTTTAAGTTCCTCCTTGATTCGTAAAACATTCTAAAACAACAATACAACCTGAAAGATACAAAGTCAATGGTAAACCCTTAATCTTAATTCACGATCCGGTAATATTCTTTCGCAGTTATACTGTAAACGATGATATAGAATACCGCAAACACCGCTATCGTAATGATTGTGCATACCGCAAACAACGATACATTCGTAAGATTTAATACTCCCAGAATTTTTGTCATTACTTTAAAGGCTACTGCAACATGGATCACTGCTACAACCAACGGCAGGAAGAATACGCTTAAGACCTGGCTTCTGATGGAACGCTTCACTTCTTTTTTACTCATGCCAACCTTCTGCATGATCTGGTAACGCTCCCTGTCATCATAGCCTTCCGATATCTGCTTATAATAAATGATCAGTACCGTTGCCATAATAAACATACTTCCCAGATAGATTCCAATAAAGAACAGTCCGCCGTACAATTCATAAAAAGAAGAACGGCTTAACATACGGCTTTCCATCGTTCCATCCGGAAACTTTTCATAAAATTCGTTCTGTATCTGTTCCAGTGTCTCTTTTTGTTTTCCGTCATCTCCCTTCAGGTTGAATTTATCTGCATAAGAAAATGACTCGATACGTTCAATCTGCTCTGCATTTGCAAATACAATGTATAATGTCTTATACATTTCTACCGTGCTCTTCGGCTGGCTCGTCATCTCGGACAGTTCTTTTTTCACCTGATAGTTCTGTCCTGCAATGTTTATCTGTTTTTTTCCACATTTGCCGTTCGTGGTATAGGTCAGTATCTCCTGTTCCTTTAACGAAACATTCTGTTTTTCTATCCGGTTATACTCTTCCTGTGTGATCATCTCTACATAGTAAAAATGATTGTCCGGATAGTACTGCTCTATCTTTTCCAGATTATTTCCTTTCAAAACCGCATTCATACTGCCATATCTGTACCGGACTCTGTCTGTTATTTTTACCCCTGCTTTCTCACATTGTTCTTTTATCAGTCTCTGAAGAGTCTCTTCATTATTTGTATCGGCTTCATTGCAGACAATTGAAACATCTCTCGGAAAACGTGAGTCCAGGATATCTTCCATTCCCGCATACAAAGATACCGTTGTGGATACCATAACCAGCACCATCGTACTTAACACACAGATGTTCGCAAGTCCCGCTCCGTTTTGTTTCATACGATAGATCATGCCTGATACACTGGTAAAATGCTTTGGATTATAATAATAAGCTTTATTTTTCCGGAGTATTTTCAATACCACAATGCTTCCGGCAATAAAAAGTGCATAAGTTCCAATAATCACACAGACCACTGCAACAAAGAATTTCAAAAGTGCTTCTAACGGTGCCTCTGTTGTAAGTGCAATCCAGTAACCATTGCCAAGTGCCGCCACACCGACGATCACAAGCAGCCATCTGCTCTTCGGCTCTTTCTCCCCCTGATTGCCTCCGTGCAGAAGTTCCACCGGATTCACCAGCTGTATCTGTAAAATGTTATATAAATACGTCAGAAGAAAAATTCCTGCAAATAATATGACAGTCTGTACAATTGCAGTCCCATTAACCGAAAACTGCATATCTACGCTATTGTGCAGAATCTTAAGGAGCAGCAGATACATCAGTTTCCCAAATATTATTCCAAACACCAGACCGCCAAGAATACTGATTCCCGCCGTCAGGATCGTCTCAACTGCCATCATTCGTGCAATATGCCGCTTTCCCATTCCAAGAATATTGTATACTCCGATCTCTTTCTTTCGTCGTTTGATCAGGAAACTATTCGTATAGAACAGAAAAATCACTGCAAATACAATGATCACACCCGTTGCATACTGAAGACATATCTTCAATGTATTCTGGGTAATACCTTCCCCCTTGCTCAGTGCGTCAATGATATAGAACATCATGACGGTCAGAACACCTGTAAAGATATAGGGTACATAGGTCTTACGGTTATTCTTAAGATTGGTCACAGCAAGTTTTTCATAGATGAAATTATTCATCCTCCTCACCTCCTGTGGTAAGAATCTTCAGCGTATCTGAAATTCTTTCATACATTTCTTCGTTCGTAAGATTCCCCCTGTAAAGCTGATGGAATACTTTTCCGTCCTTGATAAAAAGCACCCTTTTCGCACTACTCGCCGCTTTCACACTATGTGTCACCATAACAATCGTCTGACCTTCCTGGTTAATCGTTGTAAAAAGATTCATCAGACTGTCTGCCGCTTTCGAATCCAGTGCTCCCGAAGGTTCATCGGCAAGAATCAGCTGTGGTTTCGTGATCAGCGCTCTTGCAATTGCAGCTCTTTGTTTCTGCCCACCGGACACCTCATATGGATATTTCTCCAGTAGTTTTTCAATTCCAAGTTTTTCTGCAATCGGTTTTAATCTCTTTTCCATCTCCGGATATTTCTTTCCGGATAATACCAGTGGCAGGAATATATTATCCTTTAATGAAAATGTATCTAACAGGTTAAAATCCTGAAATACAAAGCCGAGATTCTGACGTCTGAACGTTGCGATCTCTTTTTCTTTTAATTTTCCCAGATCCCTGTCTTTTAAATAAACCTTTCCTTCTGTCGGTTTATCAAGTGCCGCCAGAATATTCAGCAAAGTCGTCTTTCCCGATCCAGACTCTCCCATGATTGCAACATATTCCCCGCGTTCTACCGTAAAATTCACATCTCTTAAAGCCTCTACCTGATTGCTCCCAAAACGAGTCGTATATATCTTCTTCACATTTTTTACTTCCAGTAATGACATAAGTTTTTCTTCCTTTCTTTTTAAGATTTCTTCTTTACGGTATCTATTATAAAAAAAGAGGAAATATCCTGCCATCGAAGCATGTGACATTTCCCCTGTTTAATCTTACATTCCTGTAAGGTTTTCTCTTTTTATCTGATCGTTATTCCGGATTCCATTCTTTCCTTGTCAATTCCAGATATACACGGGTTCCTTTTCCCACCTCTGAATCAATCCATATCTTATGTCCCATCTTATCCATGATCTTTTTGCAAAGATACAGTCCAATCCCGGTAGACTTCTTATCTGCTCTTCCATTATATCCGGTAAACCCTTTTTCAAATACTCTAGGAAGATCTTCTGCCTGAATACCGATTCCATTATCCTCGATCACCAGACACTCCCGTCCTCTTTTTTCTTCCAGACAGATTCTAATCTCGCCGCCATTCTTTGTGTATTTCAAAGCATTAGACAGAATCTGTTCTGTCACAAACTCCAGCCATTTTTCATCTGTAAGAACTATTCGTTCCACCGGCCGGTAATCCAGACGGATCTTCTGAAGAATAAACATCTGAGAATATTTCCGGACAGATTGTTTCAGAATCTTATCTAAAGACACCTTCTCAAACTGCAGATCCCCAGACATATCTTCCATGCGGAGATACGTCAGCACCATCTCCACATACTGTTCCATTTTAAAAAGTTCCATCTTCATCTCTTTTAATTCCGGCAGTGCCGGGTTTTCATCTTCCACCGATTGCAGCAATATGTGCATCGCAGCGATAGGTGTCTTGATCTGATGCACCCACATACCATAATAATCACTTAAGTCCTGGCCTTTGATTCTTGCCTCTGATTTCAACTCCAGAATCTTTTCGTCAAAGATCCCCAGTAATTCCTGATAATCCAGTTCCAGAAGATTCCTGCACTCTGGAAGTTCTTTTGTGCACTCCTGCGTGCTCTTCTTAAACCGTTCCAGCAGAAGATGCTTCTTCCGGAAGCGATGATATTCCGTTATTACATAAAGGAGCAGCCACAATATCACCAGCAGCAGTGCATATTTCAACGCATCCATCCTGATATTATAAAGAAATGCTACAACAATAAATATTCCGACCGTTCCGGCATAAAGGCTGATCTCTCTTGTTTTATCTTTAAAAAATGCTATTAACAGTTTCATGCCTCCACCATATATCCTATTCCTTTTTTTGTGATGATCTTTCCGCCAAGGCCAATCTGTTCCATTTTTTTACGAAGTCTTGCCACATTGACCGTCAGTGTATTGTCATCAATAAATTCATTGCTGTCCCAGAGTCTCGTCATAATACTTTCACGGCTTACGATCTTCCCTGTATTTTCCAGAAGTATCTGCAGAATCTTGAATTCGTTCTTGCTCAGTTCCAGTTTCTGGTCCTGATACAGAACTGTCGCATCTGCCAGATTCAGGATCGCACCGTTCCACTCCATGACATCTGCCGTTCCACGGAATTCATAGGTTCTTCTTAACACGGCCTGCACCTTTGCCGTTACCACATTCAGGTCAAACGGTTTCTCGATGAATTCGTCGCCGCCCATATTCATTGCCATCACAATATTCATATTGTCATTTACCGATGACAGGAAGATGATCGGCACCTTCGATATCTTCCGGATCTCCTGACACCAGTGAAATCCATTAAAAAATGGAAGCACAATGTCCAATAACACAAGCTGCGGCTCAAATTCCACGAATTTTCCCATTACGTCTTTAAAATCTGTCATACATTCTGCCTGATAATTCCATTTTTCCAAATGGTTTTTCAGTCCGCCTGCTATTGTTTCATCATCTTCCACGATTAAAATCTTATACAATCTTTCTTCTCCCCATACTTCAAACTCTGTCCTTATCTGCGTAAGTTACCATCGTCATCTTTTCTAATGCGCGGTGACAAAAAGGACAAAAGTTTAACACTTTTGCCCTCTTATCGTAATACATTTGTCATGCAATTGTCAATTCCGGCTTTCTTAAGATTTCTTTCGAATTTCTGAAGAACTCCGGCTCCATTCCATATGCATTTCTTTCTATATTATTTCTACAAATGTTAGTGGAAATAATGTGCCCCGATCTTCATTCCGGCACCGCCTTGATCAAAATACAGACAGTTTCCAATCGGATTCGAGCCATTCAACGCATCTCCAGCAGCCTGCAGAGCTGTCTGTGAATATCCCTTTGAACTTCTCACTCTGTTCAGCCATCCGGTCGCTGCCGGTCCGAACTGCCCGGACTGATAGATGACTTCTTCGATGGAATTCGGATAACTTCCACTCTTTACACGGTTCATGATCACCGCACCGACGGCAACCTGGCCTTCATACGGCTGGTTTCCTGCTTCGCAGTAGATGATGGATGCAAGCAGTTCCTGATTGGCTCTTACGTATGCTTCTCTTGCTTCGCGTTCTGCTTTTTCTTTTGCTTCCTGCTCTGCCTTTTCTCTTGCGAGGCGTTCTTCCTCTTCTTTTTTCGCTATATTGTCTGCAATTACCTGCTGGCTTGCATCCGTCATTTCCTGCGCAGATGCCACGATATTCTGTGATATCGCCTGTACAGCAGTGTGTGTATTCGTATTTTCCCCTTTTGTTTCTGTGATTGTTGTTACTTCCGGCTGTTCAGAGGCTGCCTGACTGGTAAAACCAGTTGCCATTACTGCGCATGCTGAATACAGCACGAACATCGATTTCAGTCTCTTCGCTTTTAACATAATATAAATACCCTCCTGATTTTGTTGCAATGATTTACATTTCTTTTAATAAAGTATATTCATTTTTTTCAACTTTATTACAAATATTACAAATTTGTTACAAGCAACGATTGGTATCATATCATGTATGTCTCGTTTTGTCAACTTTTTTATTTACTTTTTTAAAGTCTGCAGATTATGCTACTCTTTTTTCTTATTTTTAGCGTTCATTTTTCTCCGTTATTTCTCTGCTCCTTAAGCTTCTCTTTTACAATAGCTTACTACTGTTACAATTAAAAATACCGGGATACAGATTACTGCCGCAATCATGATAATATACGGTGTCCAGTAATATCCACTGCCGATTTTCACGCGTCAAAATTCTTCCTCCTGAGGGCGTCCCCTGTATATAGAACGTATTACATGATGTAAATAATCACATATTTTAATGTTTGGCAACAAAAAAGCAGCATACTGCAAAATAATCATGCTGTATGCCACTTTTTATTTATGTTTTTACAAACATTACAAATATTAATTATTCAAATTCTGTTACATAAAATTCATTTACGCAAAATCCGATTGTCCAAACTCTATTTGATCTTAGCAATGTCGATCAGTGTCAGTTTCTGGATATCTGTATTCTCAAGACTGGTGATCAGAGCTTTTGCTGTATCGATCGCTGTCAGTACATTGACACCTGTCTCGATCGCATTTCTACGGATCACGAATCCGTCTCTTGAGTGATCAGCTCCCTGCGGAGGTGTGTCGATAACCAGGTCGATCTTATGTCCGAGGATCAGATCCATAAGGTTCGGAGATTCCTGCTCAATCTTATTGACTGTCATCGCTTTCACGCCTGCATCTGTCAGGACCTTGGCAGTTCCTTCTGTAGCAAAGATCTTGTAACCGATCTTCTCGAATCTGCGTCCGATCTCTACTGCTTCTTCCTTATCTTCATCACGAACTGTCATAATCATGTTCTTGTGTTTTGGAAGTTTGACTCCGGCACCGATGAATGCTTTATAAAGAGCCTCATCAAATGTCTTGGCAATTCCCAGACACTCTCCGGTAGACTTCATCTCAGGTCCAAGGCTGATATCAGCACCGCGGATCTTCTCAAATGAGAATACCGGCATCTTGATTGCAAAATAATCTGCTTCCGGCTGTAATCCAGGTGTATAACCAAGTTCTTTGATCTTGTGTCCGATGATCACTTTTGTTGCAAGTGGTACGATCGGAATACCTGTTACCTTACTGATGTATGGAACAGTACGGCTGGAACGAGGGTTAACTTCGATTACATATACATCTTCTCCACATACGATGAACTGGATGTTAATCAGTCCGATTACATGTAAGGATTTTGCAAGTCTTCTTGTATATTCGGCAATCGTCTCTTTTGTCTTCTGAGAGATGCTCTGTGCAGGATATACAGAGATACTGTCTCCGGAATGGATTCCGGCACGCTCGATATGCTCCATGATACCTGGAATCAGGATATCTTCACCGTCGCATACGGCATCTACCTCAATCTCTTTACCCTGTAAATATTTATCAACCAGGATTGGATGATCCTGTGCGATACGGTTGATGATTCCGATGAACTCATCAATATCGTGATCATTGATCGCAATCTGCATTCCCTGTCCGCCAAGTACGTAAGAAGGTCTTACCAGTACCGGATAACCCAGTCTGTTTGCAACTTTCTTCGCTTCTTCTGCTGTAAATACAGTTCCACCTGTCGGTCTTGGGATCTCGCACTGCTCAAGAATCTCATCAAACAGCTCACGGTCTTCGGCTGCATCTACATTTTCAGCAGATGTTCCAAGGATTGGAACGCCCATCTTCATAAGAGATTCTGTCAGCTTGATTGCTGTCTGTCCACCGAACTGTACAACTGCTCCGTCCGGTTTTTCCAGATCTACGATACTTTCTACATCTTCCGGTGTCAGAGGCTCGAAATACAGCTTGTCAGCGATATCGAAGTCTGTACTTACTGTCTCAGGGTTGTTATTTACAATAATCGTCTCATATCCTTCTTTGGCAAATGCCCATGTACAATGTACAGAACAGAAGTCGAACTCGATACCCTGTCCGATACGGATCGGTCCGGAACCAAGTACCAGTACTTTCTTCTTGCCGGAAGTTTCAACTACTTCATTCTCACTTCCGAATACAGAGTAGTAATATGGTGTCTCTGCTGCGAACTCAGCCGCACAGGTATCAACCATCTTATAAGAAGCTGTGATGCCATTATCATGACGAAGGTCATGGATCTCACGCTCTGTCTTTCCTGTCAGTTCTGCGATCACATTATCCGGGAACTCTAAGCGTTTTGCTTCTTTTAATGTCTCTGCTGTTAATTCTTCTGTCTTTAATTTCTGTTCCATCTCTACGAGAATTGCGATCTTGTCAATGAACCAGTTGTCAATCTTTGTAATTCTGTGAATGTCTTCGTAGCTGATGCCCTGACGGATTGCTTCTGCGATCTTCCAGATACGACGGTCATCTACAACTTTCAGTTCTTCTAACAGTTCTTCTCCTTTTAAATAAGAGAAGTCATAAGACATAAGGCTGTCTACATGCTGTTCCAGAGAACGGATGGCTTTCATAAGTGCTCCCTCGAAGTTATCACAGATACTCATAACTTCTCCGGTCGCTTTCATCTGTGTTGTCAGTGTACGTTTTGCGCTGATGAACTTATCAAATGGAAGTCTCGGGATCTTTACAACACAGTAGTCAAGCATAGGCTCGAAACTTGCATATGTCTTCTTTGTTACTGCGTTCTTGATCTCGTCCAGTGTATATCCAAGAGCGATCTTTGCTGCAACCTTGGCAATCGGATATCCTGTTGCCTTAGATGCAAGTGCAGAAGAACGGCTTACACGAGGGTTAACCTCGATTACACAGTACTCAAATGAATCTGGATTCAGCGCATACTGTACGTTACATCCACCAGTGATATTTAACTCACTGATGATATTAAGAGCAGATGTACGGAGCATCTGGTACTCTTTATCGCTCAGTGTCTGAGAAGGTGCTACTACGATACTGTCTCCGGTATGTACACCTACAGGGTCCAGGTTTTCCATATTACATACGGTAATGCAGTTACCATTGCTGTCACGCATTACTTCGTACTCGATCTCTTTCCATCCTGCGATGCAACGTTCTACCAGAACTTCCCCAACACGTGAAAGACGAAGTCCGTTTTCCAGGATCTCTACGAGTTCTGTTCTGTTATCCGCAATTCCGCCGCCGCTTCCACCAAGTGTGTAAGCCGGACGAAGTACAACCGGATATCCGATACTTTCAGCAAATTCGATACCAGCCTGTACATCCTTTACGACTTTAGAAGCTGCACAAGGCTCGCCGATTTTTTCCATTGTCATCTTGAATTCCAGACGGTCTTCGGCCTTTTTGATCGTCTCAGAAGTAGTACCGATCAGACGTACGTTGTTTCTTTCAAGGAATCCATTCTCATCCAGCTCCATAGCCAGGTTCAGTGCTGCCTGTCCACCCAGTGTAGGAAGGACACTGTCTGGTTTTTCCTTTAAGATCAGCTGTTCTACCACCTCAACTGTCAGAGGCTCGATGTATACGCGGTCTGCGATATCTTTATCTGTCATGATCGTAGCCGGGTTAGAGTTCAAAAGGACTACTTCCAGACCTTCTTCTTTTAATGAACGGCAGGCCTGTGTACCTGCATAGTCAAACTCCGCTGCCTGTCCAATGATAATAGGGCCAGAGCCAATTACTAATACTTTCTTAATATCTTTAATTCTAGGCATTATTTTGCTCCTTTCATCATATCCATAAATCTATCAAACAGGTATCCGGAATCCTGTGGTCCAGGACAAGCCTCCGGGTGGAACTGAACTGTGAAAATATTCTTTCCTTCGTATGCAAGTCCTTCGTTGGTTCCGTCATTTACATTGATAAATGCTTCTTTTGCGATAGCCGGATCAATGGTTGTACCATCAACTGCATAACCATGGTTCTGTGAAGAAATGTATACTCTGTTGTTTGTCAGATCCTTCACCGGATGGTTACCGCCGCGGTGTCCATATTTCAACTTATAAGTCTTTGCACCATTTGCAAGTGCCATAAGCTGATGTCCGAGACAAATTGCAAAAATAGGAATATCAGTATTGTATAACTTCTTGATCTCTTCGATAATAGATACGCATGTTTCCGGATCTCCAGGTCCGTTAGACAACATAATGCCGTCCGGATTAGCAGCAATAATCTCTTCTGCTTTTGTTCCTGCCGGATAAACTGTAACTTCACAGCCGCGTTCATTTAAAGACTTGGCAATGTTCTTCTTTGCACCGAAGTCCATAAGAGCAACCTTCGGTCCATTGCCTTCTAAGACATATTTTTCATCACATGTTACTTTTGATACCACATCACCAACTGTATATGCCTTCAGTTTTGGGAGAATCTCATCTAAGTTGTAATTCTCGTTCGTGGTGATCATTCCGTTCATGGTTCCCTTTTCACGAAGAATCTTCGTAAGGGCACGTGTATCAATTCCTGCAATTCCTGGAATATCCTGTTCTTTCAGGAAATCCTGAAGTGTTCCTTCACAACGGAAGTTGCTTGGCATTCTGGAAAGTTCTCTTACGATATATCCATCCGGCCATGCCTTCCTTGACTCCATATCCGGTGTGATGCCATAATTTCCAATCAATGGATAGGTCATTACTACGGCCTGTCCCGCATAAGAAGGGTCGGTTAATACCTCCAGATAACCTGTCATTGAAGTATTAAACACTATCTCGCTAATCATGTCTTTTGTCGAACCGATACTGGTTCCGGTAAAGACAGTCCCGTCTTCTAATATAAGAAATGCTTTCATATATTCACCTTTTCCCTTCTGTGTTTCTTTTTCTTTTTTCATGAATCCATACTGCTGTACTTCAGGTACATTTTCTATATTTGGGCAAAAAAAATTCGTTGTTACAAAGAATTTTTCTTAAAAATACAGAATAAAAGGCAGTTTGTGCAAGCACAAAACCGCCTCGTTTTTCATCCATCGGTACCAGACAATTTATGTCTTCACAAATTGTAAAAATTATACTACATAATCCGAGGATTTTCAACGGATATTTTTGTTTTTTTATGAATACTGCCAAAATATTACAATCTTGTGTAATCTCGGGTCATCGATGTACTGGTACTTCACCTGCGATACTCCATAGTAATCCGCCAGATTCTGCACTGCTTTTGCAAGTTCTTTCTGGAAAATGTCATCGTGCGCCTGACTGTAGACGAATGTATCTGCGAATTTAAAAATTGTAGCACTTTTCTTCGCCCAGATAGCCTGGTTCATGGCTTCCAGTACCTTCTTGGCATCATACTGTGTGTAATACATTCCGTTTACCACGTAATAATTGCAATCCATCTTGCTGCACTCTGGCATCTGTGTATCCTTATCCAGAATATGTGTCTGAAATAACTGCGTATCATCACAACACAGATAATCATAGCTGATATTTGCCTTATTACCAGAAGCCTCTGCATCTTGACCTGAATTTTGTTCTGCATCCTGGGATGTATTTTCTCCTTCTTCCTGTTGGAACACCGGATCTCCCCAGGTTGTGTCGACATAATAATAATCGCCGTTACATTTCACCAGATTCCACGCATGGTTTCCGCCTTCCGTCGTCTTTCCCGTCACATAAGTACAGAACACGCCAAGCCGTTCCAACAAATACTGCGTTGCTTTCGAATATCCAGCACATACAGATTTCTGATTGACAAATACGCTGTAGATATTCTGATTATCCGGCGCGCTCTCATCATACTCTACTTCATCTACGATTTTTCCATATACATAGAGAATTTTGTGATAGTCATCTGCATCGGCATCCAGATCTGCCAGCCACTTCTCTGCCGCCTGCATAATCGCGGTCTGCATCTTCTGGCTTTCTTCTGCTGTGTAAAAATATTTCGGTTTCAGGACGGTATAACTTTCTGTTCCTTTATGAGTCGTAGCCGTTGCTGTCCCGTCACACCAGAAGATGTCCGGCTGATCCTTCATCAGCTTCTGAAAAATCTGATTTGTCTCATCTACATCCGCGTTATGTACATAAATTTCCTCCGTGTGGTTTCTGACACCTTCCAGAATTTCCTGATAGACCTGCCTTTGTTCAGTCGGCAACTGCTGATAATAATATTTCTCCGTGTTCTCTTCTTCCGTTATGGATACTTTCTGATAAGGAATATCTTGTTTTTTATTTGAACCAAATTGTTCAAGTTCCAGGTATCCGCCCCTTTCTGCTGCTGCGGTTCCAAGAAAGAGAATGCATGTCAGAATCAGGATGATTAATTTCTTTTTTCTTCTTTTTCTATATATCCGTAAACACCTTCTTTTCATGCTCTGTTCTACGCTCCTGTTTCTGTTATTTTTAAGATGTTCCATACTTTGTGTAACAATCTGTCTCTTTTATTCCCTGTATCTTCACATTTTTCTTATTTTTGCATACTCTGTCAGTAACAGAGTCTTAAAAGAGGTCCTATTTTATGAACGGAACGACTCCAACCACTCAGGATACTCCCGACAAAGGCCGTCTGCAGATTAATCTCGTATCTGACATCTCTGCCTATCCGATTCAGGGGGCTCAGATTTCCATCTACTACACGGGTGTTCCAGAAGCTCAGTTAGAACAACTTACTACCGACAGTTCCGGGCAGACCGATACGATTGATCTTGCGGCACCACCGTTAGAATACAGCCTGAATCCAGAAAATGAAGTCCAGCCATATTCCGAATATACCATGCAGATCACCGCCGAAGGCTTCGAGTCGGTCAGTATTGCCGGTGCTGAAATTCTCGCCGATGTCACTGCCATTCAGAATGTCAGCATGAAACCAATCGACACTCCCGAAGACGAGGAAACCGTATTCGTCATTCCGGCTCATACATTATATGCCACCTATCCGCCTAAGATTCCCGAAGACGAGATCCAGCCGACCTTCGAATCCGGAGAGATTGTCTTAAGCCGCGTCGTGGTCCCGGAATACATCGTAGTTCATGATGGAAGTCCACGCGACTCCACTGCCAAAAACTATTATGTGAAGTATAAGGATTATATCAAAAATGTAGCTTCCAGTGAAATCTATGCGACCTGGCCGGAGGATACCATCCGGGCAAACGTACTGGCAATCATGTCTTTTACTCTGAACCGGGTATATACAGAATTTTACCGGAACCGCGGATATGATTTTACGATCACTTCTTCAACCGCATTTGATCACAAATGGATTCCGGAACGGAATATCTATGATACGATCTCTGTGATAGTGGATGAATTGTTTGCCGATTATCTTTCCAGACCGAATGTCAAGCAGCCGATACTGACGCAGTATTGTGACGGACGGCAGGTACAATGTCCGAATTGGATGACCTTTTTGCTATAACCTATAAAGTGGATTTTTACCTATTTATATGCTACATTTTAGCAAAAATCATCTAAATTGAATAGCCTCAATTCTAAGTTCCTGACCTACAGTTCCAAGGGTTGCTACTCCGTCTGCTTTTGTCCAATCTGTCCATCCGGAACTCTGTATATGAACACGATATTCAAAGTCACCTTCGAAACATAAGCATTCGATACGTTTCTTTTCGCCAACAGTTCCGATAATCGTGTCTTTGGTGATCACGCCGTAATCCACCCAACCTTTGCTCTGGATATGAGCCTTTGCCTTAATGGTCTTTCCGTATGGGTTGATCCGGATTGCCTCCAGACGTAATGCATGGCCGGTGATACCGATCACCTTCTCTGCGGCTTTTGGTGGCAACCATCCTTTGCTCTGTACGTGCGGTTCGACGGAGAACATGGATTTTTTGATCTGCAGTGCTTCCATCTGCAGACCTTTTCCGATCGTACCTGCCCATTCTCCGTTGTTGGCCCATTCTGACCAGCCAATACTCTTCTGGTGGACTCTGTACAGGTAGAAAGATTCCTTTCCTGTGATCCGGATTGCTTCCAGTCTTCGGTTCTGTCCGGTGGTTCCGATCAGCGTGTCTTTGGTAATGTTCTTGTATTCTTTGTTTCCGATTCCTTTCATATGGACAACAACATCTGTTTCTCCGACCGGCTGGATGTGCAGTGCTTCGATCCGGCGATTCTGGTTTGTTGAACCGACCATTAATCCGTCAGACTGCCAAGCTCCCCAGCCAGCACTTCTCATGTGAGCCTGATATGAGATTGTACCAAACTTATCCGTCTTGCTCTGGAATACTCCACCGGACTTGATCTCTCCATCGACAGGTTCTGTCTTCTTGGCTGATGCTACTGGTGCTGCAGACGAGATTCCGAATGCTTTTAGGATCCCTCTTGCCAGTTCATCAATCTGGCTGTTGAACTTGTTGAGATCTCCCTGGTTTGTAATGAATCCGTTTTCCAACAACCGATAACTGTAGCCTTTCGCAGCCGCACGATTAACATTAGCAAGATGAGCTCTGCCTACTACCTTATTCGCTCTTCCAGGGAAGAATGACCCGATGAAGTTGGCGAGTGCTGTATCATACTGATCAGGATTGTATCCTTCTTTAATGATTACGTGCCCGCCTTTTGCTGTTGATACTCCGCTGTCCATATGCAATTCCAGAATCTGATAGCTTTTTGGAATATTGAGTGAGCTGATACCTTTATCAGCATACCAGTTCCGGTTTGTATCTCCAAGAGTAACATTATTTCCTCCGTATGCTACGATTCGTCTTGCAAGTGCCCGAACTCTCTCTGCCTCGGTGTAACCGTATCCAACAGCTCCACTGTCACCGGCTCCGTGACCGGCTATTAAAAATAAATGTGCCATAATTGCTCCTTTCTGTGCGACGTCGCACGCAATATATAATATGTTAGAGGACGATTATTCGCCCTCTGAATCCTCTTCCGTGTCTTTGTCCCTTAACTGTATTAATACATCTCTTAGCTTGTCCGGAATCGGTACAAACACCGCCGCGTTTTCCAATAAGCTTAGTGCCTCGTTACAAATATAGAACATGATCACAACTTCTCTTAATGGGATTGTATTCCCGATTAATTCTTGGATGGAAAAAGACACGGCAATTACAATAAACATTACAATCTTTTTCAGCAATCCCTTGAACCCTGTTTCCGATGACAGCTTTTTTGTATAAATACCTTTGATTACTCCCGTTATGTAATCTACCACTGCCAGGAACACGATCGTCTTTAAAAGCACGTCCCATCCACCAAGCCAGTATGACAGGACGCCTCCGATCAGACCGAACACTACACTGATCCAATTAAAAATTTTATCCATTTTCTTCATATACCTCACTCTTTCTTATTTTTTGTATAAAAATAAGACCTTACGGTCCTGCTCTGATTTCCATGTGCTTTCCTTGCATTATCCCTCCTTTAATGTTCCTGTTCCGGCATTATAGATGTATTTCTTGCGCACCTTATCGTATAAGCATAATGTACCGTCAGACTTTTTAACCGGAATCATATCAGCTACCAAGGTATCCCCGGAATAGATCTGTGCATAGTAGATCTTGCCCACTACACCTGTTCCGGCTGGTGTGCTGTTCTTACTCATATTTCCAAGATAATACGGACTGCTAAGCTTGAACGAATCTATCGCATCGGTAGCTACGATTGTGTCTCCAACCTTGCAACTTGCATTTGTTTGCTCGATAATCCAATCATTCGCCCAGAATGGTGCATTTTTAGCGGCGCTGGATACTGTACCACGGACTACGTAGATATTATCTGTACAGCTGTAGCCGATTTTATAATTATCGTCACGTGCTCCGGCAATATAAGTTGTACCGCTCTGTAAGTTCCATCTTGCTTTTGTGTTAGTCTTTTCGTCTGGTAAGATTTCTGTATCGAAATAGCAATTACCATCCAAGTTCAGGCTTGTAAGTTCCGTGTGGTCTACCGCTGTACTTGCATTAACCGTAACGTTGCACTGTGCTGTGTATCCACCATCCGCGGTAGTTACAGTTACGATCGCTGATCCGGCTGTCTTGGCTGTAACCTTTCCACCAGATACGGATACATTGCTGTTGCTTGCACTCCATGTAACAGACTTATTAGTTGCATTGCTTGGTGATACCGTAGCAGTCAGCTGTGCAGATTTTCCGGCATTCAGTGTCAGTGTCGTCTGGTCGAGTTTAACTCCTGTAACCGCTATAACGGTCGGTGCGACAGGCGCTGTAGTATATCCTATTCCAAGATTTCTTAGTTTCTGATCAATAACTGGGCTGTAAAATGTGCGATACCATGATTCTACTGGATGCACTCCATCACCAACACCGCTATTTGCATTACGTGTATATTTGCTCTTATTCTTAGATGTCATAGCAATTTGAGAACATTTTCTCATATCAAGGTATGGCATATTCCATTTATCACAGATTTCAATTGCTTTTGAATAGATACTATCCACGTAAGAGTTGTCTTTTGCGAAGCTGTGTGGAATAATATATAATTTAACCGCCAGAGGATACCTGTCCATGATATGCTGCAATGCACTTTCTAACGCTCCACAAAATGTTCTCGTATTGTATGAAGCATCATATCCGGATTCGATAGAGCCGACCGGGATGCTGCTATTGATATCATTAACTCCACCGTCGAAAATTATTGCATCCGCTGCACCAGTGTAATTTTTAATCTGCGTTACGATTGGCGTATGTGACGGATTGGATGTCACTGCCATATTAGCACCAGACTCTGCCTTATTAATCCACACAGTATCCGTATACTTTTCTTTTAATGGCTGGATGATTCCTGTTCCCTCTTTCCATCCCCATCCTGCTAATATACTGTCGCCAAATGCTACAATTGTCTTGTTTTTATACGGATTGGTGAGTGTCTCATCAATCTCAACTGGATGCTCTGTAAGATATGTGTTTACATACTCCTGCATTGCTTCCTTTGTTGCAATCTTTTCAGCCTCGCGCATACGATTCAACAACTGCGTAATGATATCCGGATTCCGTTCCACCACCTCGTCTTCGGCTTCCAGACCTTCCAGTACGGTACCTTCTGCAAGGGTGGTATTCCATTCCGAAATTGTTCCATCTCCCTTTTTGGCGCACACAATGAACTTAACCTGCCCTTTGTACGCTACTACATCTGGACCGATCAGCCATGAAAACGTTATATAGTCACCGTCCGTCTGTACGTCCTCTACCAAGTACGGATATTTATCTCCGTTGGCATTTTGATAGTTAATGTACAAATGCATGGTAGACAGATCTATGTTATTCCCTACGACTTTCGGACACCGGAAATGTTTTCTTTCAGTGTTTCCGTCATTTGCTACACCGAACAGCTTTTCGGATGCCGGGACTGTAATCACACGGGTTTCCGGGTTGATTTCAAAAATGTCGTTGACCGGTTCGACCACCGATGCTGCTAATGCTTCTTCTACGGTCATGATTGATACACCTCCACTTCATTCGTTGTGATACGATATCCTGCTTTTCCTCCTACCAGATATACTTTCCAACATTTATATCCCGTGATTTCGTCCGGTACGGCACATTTGCCATTCACAATCGGGACAGGATATTCCTTGTCGTATCTGGAAAAGACGGCTGCTTTCTTGCAACCGTCCCATTCTGAATCGAAATTATATTCTGTATGCAGGTATCCCTTTGTTCCGGCCACAATACCAGAGAAATCTCCGTCTTTGCTTAGGTTCTGGCCAGTCACCTTAAACTGTAATATTCTCATCTATGCCCCCTTTGGAAATGCACACCAATTAATAAACATTGATACGCTTGAACTATACCCATTAACAGTTCGTATTGTCATTCCAGTCGTAGATACATCTTTAACCTGCACTGCAAAAGTTTTGGTGTTTTGTGAGCCACCAGATAACGTTAATAGTACGAACGGTGCTTTCGAAAATGTTTTGCCGAATTTCACAGAAGTATCTTTGTAAGAATTTGCCCTGGTTTCGATGATTGGTGTGGTTCCGTAGACCGGTAATTTAGCAGCCAACTCCTTATTTGTCGTAGCGATCTCTAATTTCTTTGTCACTTCCACAATATTAATTCCATCGAGATGTACTTCAAATGCCGGGCAATCATCCACAAGATCTCCTTTTTGCAAGTCTCCTTGCGTATACTCCGGAACTACCGGATTACTCTCTGCCGGAGATCCCATTATCACAACCCATTCATTTTTCTCTGTGTTATCCTTTTCGTTTCTTGTATACCGGTTAACAATCAGATCTATCCTCTTCATTCCCTGCGATCCATTTGTAAGTTCCACCTCATCATAAGTTCCGATTTTTACAGAAGACACATTCCCATGATGGCACATCATTCCGCTTCGGATCTTGAGAGAATTGTTGGATACCAGCTCCGGTTCCAGATTTTCTCCTGACGGTAATATACAACTATCATCACCAATGATTCCTTCTATGATCTGCCGGAACTGCTGGCTCGTAACATGTGGTTTTCCTGTTCTTCCACTAACTATTTCCATTATCGCTCTCTCCTTCCAATTCGTATTCTTTAGACTCTACTCTATTTGTAACACTATAAATAATATTGGCTACTGGACGACTGGAATACATCCCTGTAAGATAATCCCGGCCACCAACAATATCTCCAATGCCCACATCAATACCAAGCTTTGCTATGTCCATACCAAAAATCTTTTTGCTACATAGTTCTTGCAATTTCTTTGTGCTTTGGCTCTCTAATTCATCCGTTTCTGTTGATGTATTTTCATATACCTGAGTGATTTCAGCCAATCCCTTATAATATTGTGCTTTCTTGAATGAACCATTTGGCCATACATACAAGTGCAATACATTTCTATCCTTCAGCTCACCTTTTCCGGTCACGATCAAGTGATTTACTCCATTTCTTTTATCTTCCATCGTGTAATTAAGTCCACAATCCTTAGACAGCTCAATCTCATCAGAATAGTCCGCAATCGGTACTGCTTCGATCAAAATATATCCCGGGATTCCTTGTTCACGCTTATGCCGAATACTCAATCTATATCCAACAGATTTCAGCATCTTTGTAATTCCTTCCAGTAATGTACAATAACGATCGAACTGATAATTACTTACTGTAATGCCAGTGTCTGCACCAGACACAACATACAATCCGCCAAATTCCGGTTCTATCAGTTTCTTAAGAATTGCATTTAACTCCCCGGACACCACCCTGTAATCACTTCCGGATGGCGGCTCTATTACTTTCATTTCCATACGTCCGCGCCATGTGTAACCTTTTAGTTCCACATAGTCCAAAGATGTGTCCGTCAGTACATCTTCGATAATTCCGCCATATTCTGTATCCGGTACGTACACGAGATTGCCAAAAGTCATATCTTTCGTCCAATTACATCGCGCAATCTTAACAGAGAACTCTCGATCGCTATTTGCATCAAATGTACAATTTGCATCCAGTAACGGATTCGTTCCTATCTCCTTATTTCTTGTCGCCAAGATTACCATGCTGCCTCCTTCCTCTTCAGGAAAACATACAGATCTATCCCAAAGTCTCCACTCCAACTTACAGATATCAACCCCGACGGGATTTTTTCGAACACAGAATAATCATATCCTCTGGCATCGAATAAATTTACTGTCGCGCCATTCGAGAGATATTTTGTAATCGTTTGTTC